>ERZ791605.167-NODE-167-length-53288-cov-6.196739_pt1 | contig 53288 bp, 41 predicted proteins | sample MGYA00509965_ERZ791605 | MGnify/ENA primary metagenome ERZ791605 (study PRJEB30046, sample SAMN00791923) | human gut metagenome | study: EMG produced TPA metagenomics assembly of the A metagenome-wide association study of gut microbiota in type 2... | reverse complement strand
GATATTCTTGCTTTGAGGTGGAATCAGATACTAGATGCAGAAGAATTTACCATTACAGAGATTAAGACAGGAAAACAAAGGACAATTAGGATTAATATGCAGCTACAGCAACATATCAGAGATTGTTATGAGCATACAAATCCAGTTGGCATAAATGCACCTGTATTAATAAGTCAGAAAGGGACAGTGTACACAGTTCAGAGAATCAATGTCATGTTGAAGGAGACTAAGAAGAAGTACAAGTTGCATATAGGCAATTTCAGTTGTCATTCTCTTAGAAAGACCTTTGGCAGACAGGTCTACAACATGAATAACGATAATTCGGAGCTTGCACTTGTCAAGCTCATGGAGCTATTCAATCATTCCAGTGTATCAATCACTAAAAGATACTTGGGATTAAGGCAAGAGGAACTACTTAATACCTATGATTGTCTTAGTTTTTAACACACTGGTTTAGTTATAATACAAACGCTTTTTGTATATTTGTGCCGTTCCAGTAATGGAATAACATATTTATTTAACGAAAGGCGTTTTGCATTATCCTTGTCTCTGAATTTCGCCAAAATTTTACACTACGAGGATATGCACAACGCCCATACTTGGCTATATACCTGTTATTTAACAGAATATCATAGTCTAGGTGTGGGCAACTTGTGTGTATTTGTAGTGTGGGTGTTTGGCGATACCTAGAGACAGATATGCTGATAGTTCCCACACCTTTTTTGTATGTAGAATTGTATCTATTGGGAACTAGATACAATAAATGATAGACTATGGAACAGGCATATTTACAACTAGTCCCTACTTCTCAAACAGTATGTAGACAGTTAAAATCTTTACTAAATCCAGAGATTAGGCATTTTTATATTAAATTCTTTGGGTAAATAAACTAAGTAATTATTATATTTGTGACAAAATAAAGTATTATAGCAGTCAATTATATGCTATCGGTTCTCTAATACGTAGAACACTGTAATTTATGGAGCATTATAATAGCACACAAATTGTAAGACGCTCATTATTATTCCCAATGCTTCTAATACTATAATCGCTTACTAAAGGGGATAAGTAGGCATAATTGAAACACTATGGAGTTTTACATATTAATTAACAATGTCAAACAAGGACCATTTCCTTTGGATGCGCTAGCCAGTAAGAATATTACGCCAAACACAATGGTATGGACTGTAGGATTTACAGATTGGAAGCCTGCCAAGCAAGTACCAGAATTATCAGATTTACTTGCATGTTTACCACCAGAACCGCCAATAGCTAATAAGAATATTATGCCTAAGACATGGTTATTAGAATCCATTCTGGTAACTTGTCTTTGTTGTCTACCCTTTGGTATCATGGGAATTGTCAATGCAACTAAAATAGAAGCATTGTATTCTAGTGGGCAATATGAACAAGCATTATACCATTCCAGACAAGCAAAGAAATGGACTCTCTGGGGATTCTTTAGTATGCTAGCATTTGTTATAGTTTATCTTATATTCTGGGTAATATATATACTAATACTTGCTAGTTACTAAATAATCATGAAACGGAAGATTATTGGGATAGTTATATTGATACTAGTACTAACTACTATTATCTATTGTTATAATCCATGTAATTATAGTATCTTTCCCAAATGTCCTTTCTTGCTTCTTACTGGATTACAATGTCCCGGATGTGGTTCTCAAAGAGCGATACACTATTTACTGCATTTGGATATATCAAAGGCACTATACTACAACGCTTTATTAGTATTTACACTCCCTATTATTGTGATACTTTTATTAGCAGAGTGCTATAGATGTAGTAGACCAAACCTATATATTAAGATGCATAATAAGACATATATATGGTGTTATTTAGCCATTGTGATGTTATGGTGGATTATTAGGAATATATTATAAACCAAGATAATTCTATATTAACAAATATCTAAGATTATGAAATGTATTTCATTTATACTAATTATTTTATGTCTCTGTTATCAAACTAAGCAACAAGTAGTAGCGTCAACTGCGAATATATACGCATTACAAACTAATACTATTAGCACACCTAACAAGTATGTCTCAATAGCTAAAGCCCAACAACAGGGAGGATATTTAGGATATGATGAAGATGCTGAAAGAGCTAGAGCTAGAGAATGGTATAAACAGCAGCAAGAATTAGAGGCGGCTAAAGTCACATCTGGTAAATCATCAAAACAAGGTGGAAGTATAGGCTTTGATAGGGAAGCTGCCAATGCTGAAATACTTAAAGCTATTAAGGAGAGAGACGCTAAACGTCAAGCTGATAGCCAAACCAATCCCCTACGAGTTACCATATTAACTTATGGAACAATTGGAATTGTAGTACTCTTTATTATAATTACAGTTGTTGCGTTCTGTATACTTTATACAAGGAGGAATAAGGATAATCCAAAAACACTATAAATCATGAAATATAAATATCTAATATTAATTCTCTTATGCTTATCATTGCAGTCTAAAGAACAAGCTACAGCAAATAACTCAACTGTAGACAATATTACCACATCTAATAAGTATGTACCTAAAACTAAGGAAGAAGGCGAAGTTGTTAAAGCAAAGCAAGGAGGATATTTAGGATATGATGAAGAAGCTGAAAGAGCTAGAATCAGAGAAATAGCTAAACAACAGGCTAATAATGCAGCAAAAGCCCAACAAGGAGGGTACCTAGGGTACGATGAAGAAGCTGAAATAGCCAGAGACAGAGAATGGTATAAGCAACATCAACAAGAATTAGAGACGGCTAAAGTAGAGCAGGCTATAGCATCTCGTAATGCCATTTTAACTTATGGAAGCATTGGAATTGTATTGTTGTTTATCATAATTGCAATAGCCGCTTTTAGTATACTCTATGTGAGAAGGAATAAAGATAACCCTAAATATCGCAAACCATGAAACACATATATTTACTATTAATCTTACTGTGTGTATCTTGCCAATCCAGACAGCAAATAACAGCACCAATTTCCACTATAGATAGTACATTACAAACTAATGCTACTGCCATATTGGGAAGCAAGTTATCAGAGATAAATGTCCAATCTGGGCAGGTTATAGTTATGGAAGTTCAAACAGGGCAAATTAAGGCTTTAGTTGGACTTACTAAGAAAGACAGTACGAACTACCAATCATGTGAGAACTTCTCTGTATGGCAGTCTACTGGTCTGATGCACCCAATATCGCTATTGGTAGCTTTAGAAACTGGTAAGGTGAAGTTGAGTGATAAGGTTGATACTGGAAATGGTATCTACCAAATTCATGGCAGAGAGCTTAAAGACCATAATTGGCATAGAGGAGGATATGGTGAGCTTACAATACAAGAAGGATTGGCAGCTAGTTCCAATATTGCCATTTATAAGACAATGGAGAAGGCTTTTGGTAATAATCCCCAATCGTACTTTGATTTATTAGCTAATATGAGCTATGGTAAACCGGATAGTATTACAGGAATAGCCAATCTAAAGCCTGCACACTTTATAACTCCTAAAGATAACAACTGGACTAAGACAGCCTTTGTATGGTCTAGTATTGGTTATAACCAACACGTATCGCCAATTCAAATACTAACCTTCTATAATGCTATTGCTAATAATGGGAAGATGATACAGCCTCAACTATATAAGGATAGTGTAGTAGTTATTAATCCCCAAATAGCAAGTAGGGCTAGTATTGATAGTTTGAAGAAAGCTCTAGTATTTAATGTTACTGACGGATTAGGACAACCCGCCAAGTCCGATAAAGTAGTAGTTGCAGGTATGCAGGGAACTAGTTCATTATCTACTAATGAGGATAGTACTAAGGATATGTATGCGGTAGAGTTCTGTGGTTACTTCCCTACTGATAATCCTAAGTATAGTATCATTGTATCTATTAATAAGACTGGATTACCTGCAAGTGGCGGACTAATGGCAGGTGATATATTTAAGAAGATTATTGATAACATCATATCTTATGAAGAATAATCTGGAATAAGAAACATCCATTAAAGGTTACTAATTCATTGGTTAAGTACTCATATTCTATCGCAGAACTAAATGTAATCAGGGAAGTAACTATACTGATGAAGAATGATAGATAATATAACGGATTAGATAAGTAACGAAGAGTATATAAAGCATTTATGAAGTACATTGAAATCCACAGATTAATTCATATCTTTATTCCAACTTAATTTTAGTAACAATGAATACTGATATACTGATAGGTGCAATAGCAGGAGATATAATAGGTTCTTACTATGAATTTGTCCCAATAAAGTCTATTGACTTCCCGTTATTCAATGGTTCTTCATCACACTTTACTGATGATACCATAATGACTATCGCCAATGCTGATTGGCTATTAACAGGCGATAGCTTATTAGGCATAATGCAGGACTATGGTAATCGCTATCACAGTAGTTATGGAAGTATGTTCTATGAATGGTTGAGAGCTGATAATCCTCAACCATATAACAGTTGGGGAAATGGTTCAGCCATGCGAGTAAGCCCTATAGGTTGGGCTTTTAATACTTTAGAGGAAACATTAGAAGCTGCCAAACAAAGTGCAGAAGTCACACATAATCATCCAGAAGGAATAAAAGGAGCACAGGCTACAGCAGCTTGTATATACTTGGCTCGTACTGGTAAATCTAAGCAGGAGATTAAAGAGTATGTTGAAACTACATTTGGATATAATTTAAATAGAACTTGTGATGATATAAGACCTACATACCACTTCAATGAAAGCTGTCAAAGTACAGTACCAGAATCTATTATCGCTTTCTTGGAGAGTACGGATTATGAAAGCGCTATCCGTCTTACTATATCTTTAGGTGGCGATGCTGATACAATGGGGGCTATTACAGGTGGAATAGCAGAAGCATATTATAAAGAGATTCCTCAATATATCATAGATGAAGTTCTTAAAAGGCTGTCTGAAGAATTTATTGATATAATGCAAAGGTTCTATAGAATGTTTATTAGCAGCTAATAAGATGCGGAATGTAAGAATTGTATTATTGGTACTAGTTGTAGCAGAATGTTGCATACAAGCAGTATTATCTTATTGGTGGTATGAATATAAATGTGGAGCATATTATAATCTAGTAATTAAAGGTGATACATTACATTATATACTATGCCAAGTAGAAGATGTTCTATTAGTTACTATCACTATACTACTATTCTATTTACTTATAAGGCGTGTATTGAGAAGGTGTAGAACGCAGTAGGTACAGCATTAATAGGAGGAATGAATTATGATAAGAATGACAAGTAATGATTATTATGACTTCTTGGAGAAGGTTTTAGAGAGATACGAAACAGGAGAGCTATCAGAGAAAGAAGCTGTACAAATGGTGAATGACGCTGTTATTGATGAATGGAAGTCAGACCCACGTGAACCGCATGATGTACCAGATGATTATATATCACCTAGTAGTAATTGTTAATATGATGACAGTAGAGACTTTAATAATAAAGTTAGGTGTAAATCCTAAAGAAATATCTAAAGCTGAAATAATACTACTCACTAGCTTAGTAGAAAGATACAATCATGGTTATATGCGTAGGTCTATCTACTTTAGTTATGAAGAGGTACTCATAAAAGAAGCAGAAGGTATTATACACGGATATTTACCAGAAATTGACGGTATTATATATGAGGATTAGATATGAGATGAATAACTATATCTAAAATGAATAAATATGATAACAGCAGAGTACAAGAGAGACGCAATTAACTCGGTATTGGATGACTATGGATTATCAAAAGAAGAGTTTTGGAAAGACCCTAAAGCATTTATTGATAAGTTAGAGGATAAGGATGCAAAGCTTACACTAGAAATCTTTATGGAGGTATTATAATACATTAAATCGGAGGAACAACTTATGGATTTAATAGAGGAAATGTGGATAAGCAGACCACAAAGAAGAATGACTAAACTGTCTGATTTATCAGACGGAAGTATTGCACGTATAAAGTTCTATAATGCTAATAAGGAATATACAGTGGATAGCTTTAAGTTAATGTTTGAAGATTATAAGAAATCTATCTATTGTTGCCAAGACTTTATAGAACTATGCCAAATCATTAACGATTATAGCTACATAGTAGATTATATTAATAATTCCCATTTCAGAAACGAATTAGATATATTTACTCCAGAATTTGATAAGAAGCGTACTCACCACATAACATCTCATAAGTCAGACAAAGACATGTTACAAGTGAGAGTAATTTCTAATGAAGGAGTTATTAAGAGCTATGATATGTCTGCGATAGGAATTACATTTGAGAAGATGTATCACATTATAGATAAGGAGCGTAATGGATATGAATGAAATTGATTTAGTTTTACAGAAGTTTCCAAGTATAAACAGGGAAGATTTATTGATATTAGCAAGTATTCTACTGGATTACTGGGACAACAAATGTCCTGAATCTCTAACTTCTCTTAGGGCAGATGTCGATAAATGGTGTAGTAATCCTTTACCGTTTCTGTATTGTTCTTTGAAAGCACATAAGGCAATTGTTGAATCAGAAGAGTTCTTTAATCTACTTAGTAAAGTAGAGAATTATGAATACATTAATGGTAATCTACGTATAATGGGACTTAAAGTAATTGGGACTGATATTAAATTAGATGAGTATTCGGAAGTTATTCCAGATGAGAACACAGAGTTCCACAACTTAGGATATCCTATATATGAAGAGTGGTGGAATTACTAACATGAATGGGATTTGGTACAGCAGTTGGAGTTCCTACTGCGGCTACTATTAATAATTATGACAATGAATGATGAAGTAAAATATCCAGTAATAAGACCAGAAGGCTTTTCAGAAGAAGAGTGGCAGGAACTAGAAGATATGTGGAAACAAATGGAAACCAATGTCAAAGCTAGTATTAGTAATGGAGAGCCATTAGTTGCGTTGGAACGTATTACAGAAGATTGGGGAGATATGACAGGTGAACAGGAAGATGAATAACTATAAACCTTAAATGAATTAATATGATAAATAAAGACGAAGAAGTTGCTAACAGATTTAGTGACCCAAGTAAAAAGTTAGTAGAGTACGTTACTGACTTTAGTGATATGAGAGATGAAGATATAGAGCTTACTAAACCTATTTATGAGGATTATGGTAATTTCCAACTCCTTAATGAAACTGGTATTATACGTACTGATGAAGAAATAAAGGAATTGTATAATTGTAAAGGAGAGTTTGGAAGTACAGATGAAGTTACAGATATGAGTTTCTAACCTATATTAATAAGAATGAATTATGATAATGAGTGATGCATTTGTACCATGGTGGGGTGATAAAGAGGTAGTTACTGAATATGTAGCTCCTGGAATTAGATATATAAGAGATGCTAAGACTGGTGAGCTTTTGGCATTTATAGAGGGAGAGGAAGATGATGATATGCTAGATGAACAGGCAGATGAATAACTATGAATGAATATGATAACAGCAGAGTATTAAGAGTATTAAATGTATGGAAACAAAGACAGCAAGTGAGATGTGGGATATTATGGAAGAATTAGGAATTGCAGTAGACAAATCTTTCATTGAGCCCTGTGATTTAACTCCACCCACTTTAGAGGAACTATGTAGAATGTTTGGAGTTAATAGCTTAGAGGAACTTAGGAATATGCCTCCTAGTCCAATGGCTTTCTGATATTAATAAGAAGAATTTATGAGAAGTTTAATAAGTATGGATTTGGTACAACAGCTCCTATGATTATGAATAATAACAATAAATAATTATGGCAAAGAAGAAAGGTCCTTATGTGGAGATAATAGGTAAATGGAAACATGAATGTGTATCTCCTTCTAGACGTTATGACACAAATTTAGAAACTGGAGAAGTAATAATAGCAGATACGTTCTGTACATGGGAAGACTGGGAAGATTGGTTTGATTCTATGGAAGATGTAGAATCTACCAAAGAAGACGAACAAGCAGACGAACAACTTGTTAATAATACTTAACATTCTTGCATTAGTTTAATAGGTTAATAATCAGTAACTTTATTTCAAACATAACACGTATTATTAATTAATATAACTAATCTATGAATAATCAATCAGAGAATAAAGCACTCGACATCTTTACTCCTAATGCTCCAATTAAATATGCAATGGCAGGAGGAAGAGGGGTAATGATAGGCTGTGGGATTATAACAGCCTTATATGTTATAGGCGTAATTATAGGGCTGTGTTTGGGATATGGTTGGAGTAGCCTTCTTCTACCTTTCCTGCCATTCATCATAATTGGATTTATTGGCTACATTTGGGAGATGTTTAAGAAGTTCCACAATCTGGGATATGATGAGAAACGTAGGATATAAAGTCTCTGTATGCCTATATATCCTACCTTCCACTAGTAAATCCCTATGTACTTGACCCTACTAGTAGGGAATAGTAGTATTATTACCTAGCCATTCAAATAACTTGTTTAGATAATACTTGATAGGCTAGATACAATATTACGTATAAATCAATTATTATATAAGAATTAATTATCATACAAGAAATCCTTATTATTCCTTTGAGGTTATTAAATTTCATACTACATTTGCAACGCATTTTCAGATGATAGTTAATTTACTAGCTTATAATCTGAATATCCAGTAAGGTTTGCTGGTAATAAATTTATTATTAACTTAATAATTAAAACTATGTCAAATTCTGAAAATGTAAATGCAAAGAGTGCTGAAGAACGTAAACGTGCAGAAATGCATAGAACTTATGGAATGTGGTATAAAGAGGGAGCAACAGCTTCCGACCTTGTTTCTTGGTGTGATGCAAGAATAGCAGTTTACAGTGAATGGATTAAGAACTGTACAGAACTGAAACATTCAAGTCAAGCACAGTTATTGAGTGGCATGTCTAAAGAAGCTTTAGAAGCAGCTTTAGCTGCATTAAACGCCCAATAGCATCTTTCGTGAGGTTGTGTCAAGACATTGGCACAACCTCATTTTCAATTTAATCAACCACATTTACTAGTTAATAATTATATTCAGTGAAATATTACATCTTGTAAGTATAATCTATTTCCCAACCATTCTGCATACATATCTTTATCAGTTCATTAAAGGTTACTGTTAAATCTACATCTTCTGTTTCAGTCACCAATGTGGCATTAGAGATAACAAAGTACTCTCCAGTATCATAAGCATCAAGCTTATTCTTTCCATTTTGAAATGTAGCATAAACACCACTAATATAATAGGCTACCTTGTTATTCCTCTGATTACCGTCATATAGTACGTTATAAATTCCATTTATAGTATATACTTCCAATAGAACTATACCATTCTTCATTATCCTATTAGTAGCCGGTGATACATAGGTTGTAATCCTATAAGGATATATCTTGTCTACTAGTTCCATTACTAAGTTCCTCATTTTAATAGGGTCTGATTCTGCCTTCTCAATGGCATCCTTTGGTAAAGTAGGTTGGTTGAAGAACGTTCTCATATTCTCCAATCTTAACTTCTCTGCACTTAAAGCTTCTATCTTACCCTTGCACTCCGCTCTCTCATTCTCACACTTAGTTAGGGTTTTATAGTACTTATCTTTAGCTATATCCATTACAGAATCCGGAGCATCCATATAAGCACTATAAGCTCTTTCTATCAATCTATCCATGTTGGATATATGAGATGTAAAGTTGGCTATATTCATTTCCAAATTGGTTATTTTATCGGTAAGTTCCTCCACCTTAGCTACTCTATCTTCATCATTCAAATTGGCAAATCCTATTAGCTCCTGTTTAATTAAGCCCCAAATAATGGCTTCTAATTTCTCATTACTAATTGTAATGCGACTACTACAATCTGTAGCATTATTGATACCCGACATACATGACCACCTAATAGCTACCTTCCCATTCATCAATCTATATTTATCCCCCTTATCTCCACCACGTTTCTGTGGAGTTAATGAGTGTTCACAGATAGGACATTTAAGAAGTTTACTCAATATATAAGTAGCCTGTTTTGGATAAGGAGTTCTAGCAGTTCTATTTGTAGCTCTCTTAGTGGTGGCTTTATCGAACATAGCCCTAGTTATGATAGTAGGTATCTCGACTTCAAACTCATCTACATCTTCTGTATCTGGGTCAGTAAGAGATACAACCTTTATACCAGTACAATAAGGTTCAAAGGTTAAAATATGCTCTATAGTCCCTATGCTGAATTTCTTATTAAATTGTTCACCATACTTGGCAGTAATAGCCAAAGCTGTAGATTTCAGTGTTGCACCGTCTTTAACATATTCTTCAAATACATCTACCACAACTTTAGCGGCATCATCATTTATCACCCAACTATTCTTCTTACCCTTATCTCTACCACCATATCTTTTATAACCAAAGAAGGGCTGTCCTATACTCATTTGATTGTTATCCAGTTCATCACGTCTACCAGATGCTATTTGTGTTTTCATACTCTTTATGTATTTCCAAGCAGCATCAAAGGCAGCACCTATAATAGTTTCAGCATCTCTAACTTTCTTGCCAGTTACAGGGTCTATAGTCCAAGTATCAATATCCCTAAAATACACAGGAATATCCATGTTGATAAGCTGTCTAACATATAACCGACCCGACATAGGGTCACGACTCATTCGGCTAACTTCCGACACTAAAACGACATCAAATTCCTTATTAATAGCAGCATCTTTTAGACGTTGAATAGACTGCCTATCTCTCTTACTTGCATCATCTTTACCAGTGATATGCTCACCAAATATCATATTATCACTTGACGTATAACCAAACTTCTTAGCCAGTCTAGTTAGGTCATTTACCTGTCGCTCATAGTCTTGCTTCTTAGTTGAGCACCTAATCAAAAATGCAGCTCTCATATCTGTTACATTTAATATTATTGCAATCAAGACTATTAGCTAACTATATATAATACAATCTAATAGCACAGATAATAGTCCTTACCTCTCGCAAAGATAAGAAAGTTCCAACAATGGTGCAAGTATTTTAAGAATAGCGAGTTACCGGAATTCAACCGAGGAGTGCTAGAAGTATTGCGCCAACCATTGGAGGACCGTCAAATCACCATTTCCCGCATCAAAAGCACTATCAGTTATCCGGCCAATCTGATGCTGATCGCATCCATGAACCCATGTCCCTGCGGATATTATAACCATCCGACAAAAGCGTGTGTATGCAGTCCCGGGCAAGTCCAAAAGTACTTGAATAAGATATCCGGTCCATTATTAGACCGGATTGATATTCAAATAGAGATCGTTCCTGTACCTTTTGATAAGATTTCCGATCAAAGGCAGGGAGAACCGAGCAATATCATCCGGCAACGAGTGATAAAAGCCCGTCAACTGCAGGAAAGACGATACACCGAATATGCCGGAATTTATTGCAATGCACAAATGAACAGCAAATTGCTTGCAATGTATGCTCAACCGAATGAGAAAGGACTCGCATTGCTAAAAAACGCAATGGAACGATTCAATTTGTCTGCCCGAGCCTATGACCGGATTTTAAAAGTTGCCCGTACAATCGCTGATTTGGAAGGAGTAGAACAAATACTTCCTAGTCATTTGGCAGAAGCCATCAGCTATCGGAATCTCGACAGAGAGAACTGGGCAGGATAATAATAATGAATAGAAACAGAATAGAATTATTTCATCGATAACACTATCTTTTTTCATATATTTGTTTTACATTTGTGACAAACAAATATGCAATAAATATGAAAACGTCGATAACAAGTCTTTTAATGATATTTTGTTTGAGCATAATGGCTTATGCGCAAACTCCCCAAGACAGAGCCACAGAACTAAAAAAACAAGCACAAAGCAGTCTTAATCAAAAAGATTACATCAAAGCACGTTACTTATTCAAAAAAGCATACGAAGCATTTGCAAGCCGCGAAAACTATCCACAAGCAATAGAATGTGGCGTTCAGGCTAATGCTTTATACGTCAGAGAGAACTTTTACAAAGAGGGATTCGAGCTTTGCCGTGACATGGAGCAGCTTCTATGGACCGGAGAACAGAATAAAAAGAAAGTCTTTTATGACCTGCGTTTCCTTATAAACAAGGAACGATTGCAGATGTACACCGCACTGAAAAATCCCGCACAAGCAAAGACTCAGTTGGACAAACTGGAAGAAATGGCTAATCTTGCAAAGAATGACTCCCTAACGGAGGTACTGTTGTATACAAAAGCCAATTATTACTATACTTTCAACCAAAGTACACAAGGCGATGCCTGTTTCCGCAAACTTATCAACCAATATAAGGAAAAGAAGGACTACGCCAAAGTGAGCGATTGCTACAAGAATCTTATCAATATTGCACGAAAAGGCAATAATGCTCCACTGATGGAACGCACTTACGAAAGTTTCATTGTCTGGACAGACTCGGTAAAAGCATTAACCGCACAAGACGAACTAAATGTACTGAAGAGAAAATATGACGAAAGCCAACTGACCATACAGGAAAAGGACGACTCACTATCTGCCAAGCAATATATAATCATAGGTCTCTGTGTGCTGGCAGTCATATTGGTAGCCGGCCTGGCAATACTGGCTGTGATATTGCTACGATTCATCGCCAACAATCGTAAATTAAAGAAAAGTGTAAAAATTGCCAATGAACACAACGAGCTAAAAACCAAATTCATACAGAATATATCTTCGCAAATGGAGCCTACCCTGAATACGCTGGCTACTTCAGCCGAAGAACTGTCACAAAAGGCTCCTCAAGAAGCGGCCCAAATGCAGGGACAAGTCGCAGCTTTGAAGAAATTCAGTGATGACATTCAAGAACTGTCATCTTTGGAAAACTCATTAACCGAGTTTTATGAACTAAGTGAAATCAACGTGGGAACTTTCTGTGAGAATGTGATGGATAAAGTTAAAGAATACATAAAACAGGATGTCACATCTTCAGTCAATGCACCAAAACTTCAGGTAAAGACAAACAAGGAACAATTGGAACGCATTCTTCTCTATTTACTGAAAAATGCCGCTTTCTACACCGATCAGGGTCGTATCAGTCTCGAATTCAAGAAACGGGGAGCGCACACGCACCAATTCATCGTTACGGATACAGGAACTGGAATTCCGGCAGAGCAACAGGAAAATCTCTTCAAACCTTTCACAGAAGTGAAAGACCTGACTACAGGAGATGGACTAGGATTACCGATCTGTTCACTAATTGCTGCCAAGATGAACGGAAGCCTGACACTGGATACGAATTATACGAAAGGAACACGGTTCGTTCTGGAACTTCATGTATAAATTTAGCCAACAGGAAAGCTGTTGTTTCGTTTGATTACTTTTCAAATTGTAAAGTATAGTTATCTTCAACAAAGAATGTTCTAAACGCCAATTTAAGATTTTATAAAAAAACAAACAAATTTCCACATAAACAAATAGTACGTTTTTAATAAACTTTTGAGTAGTTTATTAAGAACGGTATCTGAGTTTATTAAAAACTCTGCCATTGGATTTCCGAGTTTATAAATCCATCTTTTACAACAAAAAGGCTGCAAATTTCATAAAATTTGCAGCCTTTTTGCCTATATCCGGTATATCCTTCCCAATATTTATTAGGGAACACGTCCAGATTTGTTATAATATTATACCATTCAAGTCATCAATTTCATATTCTTTTATCTGTTATTTACAAGGTTTAAGCTCTTTTCCAGACTATAAAGATACAACATTTAAAAGGATTTGTCAAGAGGAACATCCCATAAAATTCATCCCTAATGTATTTATAAGAAATATTGCCCCTCTTCTTTTAATCTTTTGCGTAGAAAACCTACATCAATCTTATGAACATCATTCTTTGTTTGTTTGATAGCATGTACCGCAGCCATTCCGGCAGCTTCACCAGTCACCAGACAAGGTGGCATCACTCGTAAGCTTCCAAAAGCTTCCTCATCAGTAGAAATACAGCGTCCGGCGGTCAATAGATTCTTCATACCTTTAGGAGTCAAGCAACGATAAGGAATTCCATGAGATTCGCCTTTTTTGTAACGCGTCTCTTTATGCCCCGGTTTATGAACATCAATATAGTAACAATTACGTCCGATCTCATCTTCAAATGTTTTACGCTCCAGCCAATCTTGGAAAGTAAACGTATAATCCCCTTCAATCCGACGACTATCTCTAACCCCCAACAAGGAGGCAGTCTTTACAACAAAAGCACTACCAAAAGTTTTAGGCTGAAGTTCTTTCAGTGCCTCCAAGTATTGTTCAGCGATTTGCCTACCGGTAGCCATCGCCCGCGTAGTAGCCCATGGGTCGGTCGAATCAACATTATCAATGTGTCCTGCATTAAATTGTACCACATCCGGACCGATCAGATTACTATTGAAATGTCTGCCTATCAATGGATATTTTCCGGACTTAATCGCGTCAAAGATAGGGCTATTTTTGTTACTCGTATGCAATGAAGGACCTATGAGATTGTAGTTATAGCTATCGACATTAGCAAACGAGAAACACAAAGTAGAACTTTGCAGTATACCATCCTCACCTCCCTTTTTAAATGAAGCACCTGCCCAGGTAGCCACATCTCCATCTCCCGTCGCATCAATAAAGACTTTTGCTTTGAATGCAACAAGCCCGGATTTATTTGCTACGATGATAGCATCTACCGTATCATCAGCTGACATCTCAACAGCAGCAACCCTCGAAAAGAAAAGGACTTTTGCCCCCGATTCAGCGACCATCCGATCGTAAACCTGCATCAAATATTCAGGATTTATATTCACCCAATTCAGTTTTTGCTTTCTCTCATGAGGCACTCCTTTTCTTGATGCCTCGAATATCTTTTCCGCCAAGCCTCGATAAATAATCTTTTCGCCGTCAGAAAACGGACACCATGCCGGAACCATACCTGCTGTTCCCATACCGCCAAGTTGTCCCATTGCCTCAATCAGCAAAGTTTTAGCTCCCTCCCGGGCCGCAGAAATCGCAGCAGTACATCCAGCAGGTCCTCCACCAATTACAATAACATCCCACCGATCATCCACTGCAATCTTGGTATTCTTTAAACGTATCTTGGATTGTGTGGTATTTCCATTCACATTAAGAGCGGGAACTGCAAAAGCAGCAGAAATCAACCCAGCTTTTTTAAGAAAATCTCTTCTTGATGTCATTACAAATTAATTTATTATATTACCTTTCCATAAAAATCTCGGCACGCCCAGGAGTAAATAATTCCCATAAAGAAGCAACAGTCCATCCGGGTGCGAAAATGTCATTATAATATCCTTTGCCATTCTTCCCGTAATCCCAACTGGTATGTTGAACAACTTCCGGATAGTAACCCACTTTGGCAATGCCACACATGTGTCCTTCATAAGGCAATAACTGCCGCATAGAGGTTGAAATCACTTCTGCGAAGTTCGAGAAACGGGATTCTTTATATTCGTTCGATAACCAACGAAGTACATCGGCAAATTCAAATACAAACACATCAATATGATTATTTTCTACCGAAACATTTCCCCAGCCACGTGTTTTCAAACCAATATCACCCAGCATCTGTCCGGGAGCAAAAGGAACATCCCACAAATAATACCACGATAATGCAAAATAAGCGGCTTGCTTCGTCAGATCAGCATAATGCTTATGTTCCTCCCCTTTAGTAACTAATGAAAGATAATAGGTAGCAGTTGCAGCATAAAGTGACGCTTCTTTATCTTCGCAATTCGCATCAAGAGTAGACGAGAAATAATCGGCCTTAGAAATCAGTTCTTTTTCCAAATAATCCGCAGTCCGCTTAGCACTATCCAAGTAACGTTTATCCTTAAAGTATTTATATCCCATGACTAAAGGTAATGTAGCCGAAGGAGTACTTCCTCCGCTTTTATCTACAATCGAGAAGTCATCACGGAACTTTCGTGGAAAACTACCATCAGCATTTTGCAATTGCAGAAACATGTTCAACATGTTTTTCAATCGCTGTTCCCATTCCGGATGCTTACGACCTTTTTCTTTTTCATAAGCCAGGAAATGAAAAATTGCATAAAGTCCTTCCGATTGACGACGGATACTATGAACAGGATCCTCAAAGTTCTTGTCATAATTTACCGATTCCTTGAGAAAGCCTGCTTCCGTGAAACCATTCTTCAAATAACTGTCGAATATTTTGGCGCTGTTAGCCTTCAAATCTTCCCGGTTACATTCCCAACCATATTCCCAGGCATTGAATGCATTCAGAAGAACACGCCCTATAAAACCGACTTCCGCCTGCCCATTACTTGTACACGCATCTGTTCTAAGATGTATACCCGAATTATATACCAACGGATATTTATCTACAAAACTACTTACAAAGAATTGGCTAAGAGTCTGCTTCATATATTCAATTGAATAGGGAGTATCTACAGGTTTAGGCAAATATGTATCATAACAATACTCCCAAGTATGGCGCACAAAATCAGAGTAATCCTTAGCTTCACCTTCAGTAATTTGCCAAGTCAACAAAATCGTCTCTCCTTTTTTAAGATGCTGATAAGCCGTTACAGCCGGAGCTAATGTCAATTTACGGATATAACTTTTAGGAGCCTCCCGATAAGGAAAACCGAAAGAAAGAGTAGCAACCCCATCCTTATTTTCAAATCCGGTATATCCCAAAGAAGTTTTATCCGAGAGAATAATCTCACCTTCACGATGGGTAGCCAACGTGCTATTTACAAATTTATCCAGTCTGTTGACAGTCATAAAACGTTGTTTCTTCTCACAGAAAATCCCGGTGAGAGGCGCGCTTAACCTGTCTTCACTTACAATCCAACTGTCTGAAGTATGAAATGAAGGGGCTTCCTTGGGCGAACGCAGATTACGCCGATACCAGAACCCCGGCATATAGAATAGGCAATCGTTATGACGGAAATCTGTTGCCACCTGCTGACTGTAATTAAAGTAAATATCTTCCAATGCGGTAATAGACACACTAATACGTAACCCATCATCACCATCTACTATGTTTTGAGACACAGTCAACGGCATCTTTTCCGAATTCTCCAAATAATAAGTGCCGTTATTATTTTGAGACTTCTGAAAAGTCAATGGATAACGCTTCGCGTCATTCCCTGGAACTTTCAAGAAAATAGATGCAGAAATCGATTCCGGCACATTATTAAAAGCTCTAGCAATAGTAGCACATGCTACAAAAGCCATCCCACAAAGTAAATATTTCAAACTCATATAAAACATTAATGTGAATCAGCCCGCCTGATTCTATTTGTACTAAATTGTTAAGGCAAAGTTAAAGAACATCCTCCACATTGAATAAAACAAATTGGGCTATAAATAAAAAAAATTATCCAATTTGGCAAAAATCCCCTCCAAAGCCTCAACTAGAGCTCCATACAGAAACGATTATTTTTCCATAAGGGCAGCAGCACACCACAAATAAGGTCCCTGTCCATGAAAATCACCAGTGCGACGCGGACGGTCATAATAGTACTGTTTGCTATTCTTTTTATTCGTTCCTACACAGACATTGCCCACCTGATTTTTTTCATTGAGATATGGCACTAAAGCCATCCACGCCTTTCGGGTAGCCGGAGCATAAGCTTCTGCATCTAACCATCCATTTTGAACCCCCTTAATAAAGGCAAAAGTGAACATTGCTGAACCAGAAGTTTCAGTCCAACAATCAGACTTGTCAATCAATTGATTCCAAAGTCCTTCCGGATTCTGATACTTTTTAAGGCTCTCCATCATTTTGAGATAGCCTTCCATAATGCGTGCACGATCTTTATGTTTTTTAGGCAGGCACTGAAGCAACTCCGCCATACCGGCAGCCATCCAGCCATTTCCACGCCCCCAATAATAAGGCACATCCGGGGCATGATAGAAAAGGCCATTCGGACGTTGTAACTCATCCAAGTACATCACCATCTCCTTAGCAGCACGGTCAATATATTTCTTATCCTTCGTTACTTTATAGGCACGTGTCTGTACAATGGTAATCATATACATATCATCAATCCATAAACGTGTTTGCCAAGAATAACCTTTTTCCGCCCATTCCTTTTCATGCGGTTTCACATTTCTCGGAAGCTCCCACTGCGAATCGGCATAAGGCAAACCTAAATAACGATATTTCAGATCCTTCGTCACCAAATAGAATTCGAGAGGAAGACTACCGAACATATTCAAATCAACATGATTCATAATAGGTTGTAAAATCTTCTCTTCGGTAAACAAGAAATCAAACTTTTCTTGTAAACGTTGAATAAGCTCCTTGTCTTTCGCTCCATCAGCATATCGCAAGGCGCCACTCCAATAGAAGGTTTCCGGATAGCCAATCCATTTACCAACATGAAGCGCGTGTTTTTCTGTTAAAAAGCGATATGCTATTCGTTTGCCTATCTCTTCTGGGGTATATCCTTCAGGAAAGTCCTTCAGTAAACTTTTCTGAGCAAACATCAATTGAAAAGGAATCAAAAATAACAAAATCAAGAATTTCTTACTCATAATATTTTTCTTTATCTATTCAACAATATATCTTTCAGTTCAACATTATATCCATCTACCCGCAAAAGCAGTTTATCAACTCTCTCCTTACAATCTACCTGAAAACAAACTTCTTTAGATTCTCCTGGCATCAGATAAAAGTATCCATCATCAAAATAAGCCGGACGAACAGCCGCATCAGTTTTTGCATCCCTTAATGTCAATGCTATTGCAGCGGCCAAGTATTGTCCCGGATTTTTCACAATAAGCCTGCCTTCATAATGATTAGTCTTTTTCGTGAAGTTCTTCACCGAAACATTTACCGAAGAAACTGGTAAATTAGCCAAGACCTTTCCGTCCCATTCCTTCTGATTGAGCCAATAAACATTATCATCCAGCAACTTTCCGTTATTAGTTGTCAACACCAACTTTACCCAGCAGAAATCAGGAAGTCCTTTTATATCATCCAACTGTGTTACAGAAGTCAGCGCATTGGCTGTCACTTGTCCTACCTTATGTTGTAAAGAGCGTATTTTTTTGCCTACTTTATCATAAACAGTAACTCCTACCTTCAAATCTCGATATTCTTTCAGTGTAGTATTAATAATATCCACTTTATGTTGACTATTAAGGCTCATCTGAATATGAAGAGGACGACATGCTTTTTGCGCGCCATAATAAGCACCAGCTGTTTCCCCATTCGAACTGTAGTTCTGCCAAACCATACTGGGCCATGCAGGATGGCTCATCCACAATAATACCCCGGAAGCATCATTCCACATCTTACTGTTCCATGCTTCAAAAATGGCCCGATGGCTTTCGTAATTAATCAATTGTGCTTTCTTGCAGAAATCATCCAAGTTATCAGAACGTCCTAGTTTACGATCCACCCCTTCCTTATAAAGCTCACTAAAAGTCTTACTACCATATCTATGATTATGCCAGTCATGGTAATACCAAACATCACTAATGGGCCATGTATCCTCTTCCGCCATAAACTCACGAACAGTTTCAGCCGTAGGCAGAGAAGGAGTACCCACTTCCGAACGAAATCCTCCAGCTAAAGAACGGTAGTACCAGCCTGCATCAAACTGATAACGCCAAGGTCCGCTTCCTGAACTATTCAATGAACGGGAATTTCCTGTATAATGCCTGCTGCCATCTTCTTTAGCTAAAGTAGCGGCCAACATGTACTCAAGTTCATTCGGAGCAAAACCCTCATTACGTGCACACCATAAAGCGATGGAAGGGTGATTACGGAAACGACGTACCGTTTCAGTCACATTCTTTATGAACAGGCAATTATCTAATGGATTAAGATTAAATCCGTCTGTTGAAAGCCAAAAATCATTCATCACTAACATTCCGTATTCATCGCAAAGCTCATAAAATACTTCTTCCGTACTCTCACCCGTCCAGTTACGAATCATATTATAATTCATATTCTTATGCAACTTCAAGGCAGGTTCCAGTCGTTCCCGGGAAACACGCTTCATACCATCATCCATCCCCCAGTTACCTCCTTTGCAATAAATCCGTTGTCCGTTCACCTTTATAACCATGTATTCTTTCATCAGTGAATCCTTTATCAACTCTATTCCCTGTGAAGAAACCGGTTTCAATAAATTTGGGACAAACTCTCCATCATAATTCGTATAGCGAACCTTACTATCCGTTTTTTTACGTTTCACAGCATCAAAAACGGGTTTTCCATCCTGCAAAGCAGCAGTTGGATTATAGTTCAACCGCACCACAGGAGCGTTATCCTCATACGCAGACAATTCATATTCCAACTCACGAATACCAATACGCATTTTTTTGACATCAAGAGTATCTTTATTGGGTGATATCAGGCTCAAAGATGCTTTATATAAATATTGTTCTCCATATCCATTCGGCCACCAAAGACGTGGACTCTTCATTTGCAGTTCCTTACATTCGTGAGGAGTAAGTTTAATCATCCTTTTTTCATTTGCATTCAAAGAAACCGGATAAACAGCAGACACACCTCCTATATTAAAATGTAAATTGGCAGTACAAGTCGTTTTAGAAGAATTATAAATCTCCGTCTGAACGATAAAATTGACAGATGTAGTGTCAGGCAAAGGCAGATCCGCAATCACATGCGTATCAACAATTTCCAGTTCATTTCCAAATTTGACTCTGACATCCTGCCAAATACCCATGTTTCGGTCGCGTATGCCGGGAATCCAATCCCAGCCTTCTGAAGAGATAAAAGTAGGACCGTCTAAGCACAATGCTCCACCATTGGGGCCGATTCCTTCTTTCTTATTTGCTTCGTGAGGAATACCGGGATTGTTAGGTGGAAGAATACGAATGGCCAACAGGTTCTTCTTATCATAATCCACCCAAGGAGTTATATCAAAAATACCTCTCTCAAAAGCACCAACCATTGTTCCTAATAGTTGATGATTGAACCAGATCTCCGCTTTATAATTGATTCCATTCAGAATCAACTTCACTTTTTCTCCCTTCTTACTACGAGGAATACTAAAAGAATTGCGATACCACCAGTCCATCCGGCAAAGCGTATCAGGAATCAATAAATTGTTAAGCCCCCAATAGGGATCAGGGTATACGCCCTGATCCACCAACGTAGTTAATACTGTACCGGGAACTGTTGCCGAATACCATTCGCTTGTATCTAAATCTTGTGTAAATACCGATTTTTCAGCTGCTCTAGCTTTATATCCTTCTATCATTTCCCAGCCTTTGGAGAGTTGGTACTCCCAATCGGAAAGCGGACTCAATTCTCCGGGTTCTACCACTTTTTTTTTAGGCTTAGCTGTCTGAAATGAATGTTTTGAATGAGGTATCACTTCGGAACTCTGTTTACGAGATAAACCAAAATTCCATTTTAGTTTTTGTGGATAAATGCATTCTGTAGAAGCACACAGAAAAACAATTACACAAGCAAGATATGTATTCAGCCTTATTCTCATCGTCTTATAATCTACTATTTTGTTTTCAATTTCTTCACATCATCACATACCGCTACCGCCACCTGTGAATCCGCACAACCATAATAGAGGTATAGTTTCTTCTTGTGATAAACAAGTCCCTCGATAAATACTGTTCCGTCCTTGTATTGTCCGCTCTTCTCAAAAGGAGCTTCGGGAGCAAAGAAAGGCTTATCCAAACGGTCTAATACTTTATAGGGATCGTTACCATCCAATAAAAGCTGTCCGGCACAATAAGCATTGCCAGGATAGTTAGCATCTCCAGTTTTACCACTATTCTTACCATTATACATGAGAACAATGCCATGCTTGGTACGAATAGCCGGAGGGCCACATTCTGTCAACAAACTATCAAAATGTCCTTTACGAGGTTGTATGATTTTCATCAGTTCATTCTTCTCATCCAAAACCGGATACCAGTCAACCAGGTTATCGGAAGTAGCAGCATATACCGCATACTCACCCCAATACATCAAATACTTGCCATCAACTTTATCAATGACTAATTGATTTCCTTTCAATTTTGTTAAAATAGAACCCGATTTACAGAAAAGATCATTAAATCGACCGTTATATGCCTTATCAAAGGCAAGCCCATGTTTTGTCCAGTTCTTCAAATCTCGGGAAGTAGCTACGGCAAGGCGTGCTTTTTTCCGGTTCCATGCCGTGTAAAGCATCACATACAATCCGTCTTCGGTCATAGCCACACGAGGGTCTTCACAACCACCCGGCCAATCTTGATCTTTAAAATTATCTTCAGCAGGAAAAAGAACAGGATTATCAAGCCTTTTCATCTCAATCCCATCCTTGCTTTCAGCATAACCAACACGTGAGGTTCTTTTACCTATACCTTGGGCCGAATTATCTTCTGCACGATAAAGCACGACAATCTTTCCATCTTTTACAGTAGCAGCAGGGTTAAAAGTGTCACTTTCCTCCCACTTAACTTGCTGCTTACGCATCGGACAATAAAACTCTGTAGGCTGCGGTGATATGACAGGATTAACTCCTTCAGGACGCAAGAATGGCCCGATCACCCAATTATTATCCTGTTTCTCCTGATTAGTATCTAAAGAAGGCGCATTGGTAAATCCACATGCAGATAATATACCAACTATGCCAATAATAAGTTTCAGTTTCATCTTAGTTCTCTTTTATAGTTAAAAATGTTTTTTTATCACGTAATTGATTCTACACTCCTGATATAAAGAATGTAGAACCAATTCACAACCTTCTCTTATTACTTTAGTTTATATTCTTGCTTATTTATATTCCAACCTTTCAGTGCCAATACAGCTCCGTCTTTCAGCTTTCCTTTTGCAGTCTCAATAGTCACCGTTTTCTTTTCACCCGGCATCAGGGAGAAGAAATTATCTGTATAGAATGACGGACGTATCGGACTCATCTTTGAATTCAGGAATTGCAGCTGATTAAAGAATGCAATCTGCCCGGAGGTATTTCTCAAAGTAATATCTACAAAGTAGTTGTTATTATCTTCTCTTACTTTATAGGTAAGTTTCACTTTTGCCTGTTTTAGTTTACTCAAATCTTCAAAACCTGAAGCAGCCGGACCGGTCAAAGTCTTGCTTCCTTCATATTTGTCATTAGAACGCCAATAGAAATTAGAAGAAACATCTTTTCCCTTTTCATCTTTCAGAATCAGTTTAATAAAGTGAACTTGAGATATGTTTTCCGGGAAACGAATAGTCAACGCATCGTTTACCACTCCATCCGAAGGCAGATTAACCACTGCTGATTCCTCAAAAACTTTCTTGCTGTTAATATCGTAAACCTGTGCTATCACTTTATAATCCTTAAATTCACGATAATAATCATTCACTACAGACACTGTGTTTTTCAGATAGTCAAACTGTGCATGTAATGGTTCTAAAGAGTTGGCAGTATGATAAAGCGACGCTGTCGGTTCCAAAGACCAGTCCCACATACGAGAAGCCACTTGAGGCATAGAGCAGTTATGATACCAGAACAGAAGTCCAGAACAGAAACGATCACCATAATCCAGTTTATTATAGTTCCATACTTCCCAAATACTCTTCGAATTAATTGCTCCCAGCAGTTGTCCTTTCTGCGCAAACTCATCGATTGATGATGATTTTCCGTAGTTATTCACCAAGTCTGTATACATAGTACTCATCAGATGGAAACCATTTCCATCCAGATAATCCCATACTTCCTTATTGATAGGCCAAAGGTCTTTTTCATCCATCATTTCCCGAAGGATTTCCACAGTCGGAAGAGTAGGCGCACCATATTCCGGGTTAAATCCATCTACACGACTTCCTCTGGGAGATGCCGTATTTTCATAATGTTGCATCGGATTTACTTGTTTGTAAGGACTGCCATCATGTACCCCTTCACATTCGGACTGCATCTGGAATCCACGTGTGCCATCCAATTTATTCAGTAATTCAGGAGTACCTGTGACTTCCGTACTTTCATTGGAAGCAACGTAATAAGCCAAAGAAGGATGATTGCGAATGCGCTTTACTGTAGATTCTACATTGCTCATATAGACAGCCTTGTCATGCGGATGACGAGTATCACCAGTCATCCAGAACTCTTGCCATACCAACAATCCTAATTCATCACATAACTGGAAGAAGTAATCGGATTCTGCGATACCACCTCCCCACATTCTCAAAAGGTTGACGCCCGACTGACGGGAATAACGTAATTCAGCATAGGTACGCTCATCCGAAGTTCTCAACATGGCTTCCGGTATCCAGTTGGTACCACGGATAAACAATCGTTTGCCATTCACATAAAAGACACGTGATTTATCGGGAGTCTTTCTATCCGAAACAATTTCTCGAATACCAAATCTTGTTTTCACTGAATCACATTCTTTACCATCAACTGACACTGTCAGCTTTAGGTCATATAAGTTTTGTGGTCCTTTATTGACAGGCCACCAAAGTTTTGGAGAGTTGATGATAAGTTGCGGAAACTCTTCAGGAGAAAAGGTAGCTATCTTTTCTTCTCCACGCATCAGTCGGAAAGTCTTTTCGAAAGTGATATTCTCACCCACAATTTCACCCTTTACCTTGCAACTGATTACCCGGTTACTGGTTGATGGATTGATAATTTCAACTGATACAGTCTCACGAGCCTGATCATAATCGGGTTTTCGTAATTCAGATTTAACAAAAGGATGGCGCAATGCTACTCTGCCTGTAGCATAGAGAGAAATATTTTTCCATATACCTGTATTACGGTCACGGATACCGTCCATAAAGGTAAAGTCCCAACCTACTGTCATCAACATGGTAGTATTCAAACCAATATTGCCATTTCCACCATTATGGAACTCACCAGCTGCCCCCCAGGATTTCGGCTTCGCACTTCCGGGAACATCTACCGGATAAATCTTAATAGCCAATCCATTGCTTTCCCCAATTTTCACAAAATCCGTAACATCAATATAATCCTGAATGAACATGCCGTTTATCGTGCTCAACAAGTTACCATTCACCCATACTTCTGCCCGGTAGTTGATACCATCCAACTGCAACCAGACAGTTTTCCCCTTGAATGATTGAGGGACACTAAAATCTGTACGAAACCAGTATGTGTAAAAGTCACGTCCGGTTTCAGAGATATCCGGTATTAATTTAGATTCAATCTTATTATTGATTCCATAATAAGGCTCCGGGTATTTTTGGTTATGCACCAAAGAATTTAGAACTGTTCCGGGAACGATAGCCGGCATCCAATTTGCCGTTGCATAATTGGATAATGAAATCTTTTCTCCGGGGTCTGTTGCATCTCCAGCTTTTATCATTTTCCACTGGTAGTCGCCCTGATGACCAATTTCAGAATCAAGCCAGATGCGTTGCGCATTTCCGACATTGTTCTTCCCATTCTGTGCTGTCACTACTGCAGCAAAAAGTAATAATAAAATCGGGAAAAAGGTTTTAGCAATGTTGTGCATATTCGTACGTTACAATTTATTGGTTTATATAATCTTAAAAATCTAAAACGGATGAGGACAAAAATAGTGTTTTCTACCTGTCCGGTATGCTAAAAACAAGTCAATAAATAAAATTTCAGTCCCAAACTGCCATATATTGCCTATTTGAAAGTTATCTAGCAACAGACAAAAAGACATTGGTTAATCATTGGTTTATCCATTACAAATAGTTGGCATGTTAGCTATTAATAGCTGAATTCTCGGATATTAATACCTTACACGACAGGTATTAATACCCGAGACCTCAATAATTAACAGTCTGGAGACTCCCTAATTCCGGTACACCGTTCCGTCATTTCGTAAAGACAAATTCTGTCCGTAATCCCCGGTGATCGAATACATTTTCAAACGGCCCCCAATTAGGAAGAACAATATCTGACGTTTCTGTATTCTCTCCTATTACCTGGCAACTTTTCACCTCCGTGTTGGGAGACAAAGTATAAAGAGTGAGATCCAAACGATCCTTGGTGTCCTTCTCGCTCGGGCGCGGCGTCCACGTGAATCCCGGATGTGTCACAGGATCTGGATGTATCGTCCGGTAGGCATCACCTTTTATACCGCCTTCCCACAGAGAACGAGTAGTAGGCCACTGAACAACGTAGGGAGCAAGACCTGCCGACAGGGCACCTTCCGTCCAGTCAAGCCATGACGGTTCATTGAAGTCACCCGAAAGGCAAACAAAAGGAGTGGTAGACGAATTGAAGTCCTCCAGCAGCTTGTCCACCATGCCCTGACGGGCTTCTTTATTGACTTTTACTACATAGTCGACATCGTCCGTAGCTTCATATCCTTTATACTCGATACCGTTCAACTGATAAGGACCGTAAGGATAGAAAGCACCGTGACAGTTCATCACTAACACGATAATACCTTCACCCAAATCGATATAGACACCGTATTTGTTCGGTGTAATCCCCGAGAAAGGATAGCGCGATATAATGCTGCATTTCCCCTGTCCATTGTTGGAGTGAGTATGCACGTAAAGCCCCTGTGCTTGTATATCAGATTCGGAAAGTTTGCTGCATTCCTGTGCGCAAAGCACATCCACATCAATTTTATTGAAGTAATCCAATACAACGGAAGTGTTTTTTCCCCATAAGTTTTGCGTAGCAAGTTTCAGTGTCTTGGGTGCTACACGTGTTGCCCAAGTAGCAACAACTTTTCCGTTTGCATTAGCAGACATTTCAATATAGTAAGTCTTTCCACTACCTACATTCAGCGCAAGCCCCACTGGTACCGTTACCCGCACATCCTGTTCTCCAGAAATTGGATGAGTGATATGCAACGTAGCATTCACTCCAAAGGTTCCGGCACACATATCTGGAAGCATATAGCATACATCCTCTTGGGGCACATACTGATAGGTCTTTCGAATTACTACCGGAAGATTCTCATATTCACTGTAATACTGAGGTTCGATATGGGCATAAGGAACAGAAGAGGCGGCATCCGCAAAAGTCACGGAATTCACCGTAATATCCGAAGCAGTTTGCGAATCCTTTTGCAAAACGATCTTAGATGCACGCGGAGCAAGAGTAACCTGCACCGATGCAGACGCAGCAGCTACACGAAGTGTACCATCTTTTTCATTACCTCTACTGACAAGCATCGCCATCGGATCAGCTAACGGCAATTGAGGAACATATGCATCTAAATCCCAATAAGTCTTACCAGAAGTCAACTCTGGAAATTTATCGGCTGTAGTACACAAAAACAAGAATCGATAAACGATGCCTTTAGTTACAGAAACCTTTATTTCATTTGCTGCATCCCCTATACTTCCTGTCCTGTCAAACAGATAGTTATATTGGTCATCAAAACAGAATATTTTCCATTTCATTCCGTCCAAAGACACAGAAGACCTAGTGGGGAACATCGTTAACCCTCCCTCCATGTTCAGACTGAAACGTATTTCTTTTGTGTCATCCTCCTTCTGTACATCACTTACATATCCTTCAGCACAAGCCGTGAATAAGCTAGAAATCATTAGAAGAATCACAAATAAAGTATTCTTTAGCATTATCTTACAATTTAATCATTGAATATATATCCTTTCGAGAGCCCACACAGTTATTCCCAGCCAGCTTTATCACGAATACATCTGTAGGGGATTCCGTAATCCTTCTTCACATCCCAATTATTATAATCATAGAATGTCTTGTCTTTTATAGAGAGATCTTTCTCATTGATATTCAACCAAGCCACGCTTGGCCAAGTGCCATAACAAGCTAAATCTTTCACATTAGGAGTAGCTTTATTGTATGGATATCCCGCCAATATACGCAAATCGGTAGCCTCACCGTCTGCCTCGGACCAACAGTAAGTATATATAGACTCCATTACTTGTGACTTGAGATGCTCTCCTACCCACAAAATATACTCTTTGGCCTCTACATTGTTCAATGCTGTCCAGCCCTCGGGACAAAGATTCTTCGCCCCTTCATTACCCGTCTTACCTTTCATAGGAGTATCAAACGTAAACCCTTCATTTCCACAGAAATACGCCTTATCCACAGTGTTATGCACAAGATACGTAGACTGACGACAATGTACCGGTGAATAAAGTTTCTCCCCTCTTGACAAACAAGGCAGCGGAGTGCCCGGATACGGATCGACAAACCCGATGGCCAGCAGATTCTCGTCTGTAACAGCTCCGCTAAGATGTGTGATAGCAAACTGGCTTGTCTTCACAGGATGTGCAGTCACCGTATAAACAATCTCATGACGATAAAGACCACTACCTGCATTTTTAGTAGATGAAGAAATAGTAAGCCATGCAGGCAAACTTCCGTCATACGCAGCGTCCAATGCTGCTGAGCTATAATCTGTAACAACACGTTTTATAGTATATGGCATTGCAGCATCAGCTGCAATCTTTACATAAGTCCCTTTAATCTCTGTACCAGCAATGATAGTAGCTTTGTCATCCATTACGGAGATTCCGTCCTCAATCGTTACCCAATCAATTGAAGTTCCGTCTTTCCATTCTTCTACTGAAATATCAAAGCCTGTAGAACCAGCTATCTTTTTCGTATTAAGCTGATAGAGATAGTTAGCCTCCACATTAATATCAGCAGTAAGATTAAGATAAAGAGTCGGACCTTCTGTATTGGTATTGGCAAGTTTAGTGGTAGCCCATACTACTGTTTTTTCATTCTGCTCAAGAGTTGAAGTCAACTGAGTCGGATAAAGATAGAAACTTTTCCCATCATTAGCTAAATCAGCTACCGGTATTTCCAGAACATCAGCTGATATATTGCCTGCACTACCACTTACATCACCTATGAATCCTTGAGTGTATCTATTCTTAATATATACTTTATCGATCACTAATCCCGATTCTGTTGGATCATTCAGCAAATCAAATCTAGCTACACGTCTTTTAAGTTTTACATCAACCTGATTGTCGGAAGATTCTACATCGGTAACTGTTACATACTCCTTACCATCTGTTTTGACATTAGACATAACAAATGGAGGATTCAATTTACCACTCTCCGCAACAGTCTTACTATTTAGCAGTTCATCGATTGTATTTGCTCCACTCATATTAGGAAAGTTGTTCTCATCCTCACTCTCCACAATGATAAATCTCTTTTCTCCTCCAGTCGAAGAAGTTAATTCTACAGTATATGACCTTGTATCACCGTTTGCACCCACAGAAGCAGCTTCATAATTTAAGACATACCTTTGTTCATACTTACCTTCTTTGCTAAATTGATAAAAAGCTATTTTGTCATTAGTGCCTCCATTTTCGTCACCTACACCTACTGCCTTGGTAAGGAATGCAACCGGAGTATGCAAGTTAAATGTGATTTTTCCTTTGCCAGAAGGCTGGGGATCATCAGAGATCGGGGTTTCATCACTTTTCGAGCAACCGACTAATAAAACGGTTGAGAATAAAGCTAGACATATATAAATATTCTTTAGAATCGTTCGTTTTTTCATGATAATGCCATTTCAATCTAGTTCCAAATCTTTAAATTAATAGTTATAAAGAGGTTGATTCAAAGCACAATTTGAGCCAACCTCTTTATCATTTGTCAAGTATCACTTAATCCCATTGAATTTGTTGATCTTCATCCGGAATCAACGTATTCAGGTCACGTTGCATATTCAGGGTACCTTCCACTGTATATTTCAACCTATTGCCTGGGCTGAGTGTATAATCTTCAAATGTATAAGCTAAATAAAGTGTAATATAAATATGCTTTAAATACGGTTTTACAGCATCATATTCCTCTACTACAGTATAATAAGGCTGTTCATATTCAACATTTCCGATTTTACCATTTAATTCCTTAAAATTATTCCCCTCCGTTCCTCCATTATCTGTCCAAAGTCTCAATTTATATTTCAAAGGAGTAATTTTTTCCTTTGTAAACTCCATATACAATTTATAGCATTTGCGATCTATATAATCCACATCTCTAAGTCCCATATAGACAAATACCGTATTATCATCATGTACATAGGCCTTGTGATTAGTCACCGTAAAAGGGTCCTTTTGCCCTTCCAAAGTAATCTTAAATTGACTCCCATCATACGTGCCTGAATAATCATTGAATGGAATAACATTTAACAAAGCTTTCCGATAATGTAAGCGGTCATTCGATTGATAATCATATGAAGGATCATCTACTATTGTCAATGGCAAAATATATTTATCTGACATATCCAACGAATTAGCGTTATTTTCACCTCCTAAAGTGAAATTAATAGGTAAAGTAGCTACATACTCACCAGCAGGAATATCCACAGTTTCCGGCATCGTATAATACTGTTGATCTAACATCTGGTAATAAAGTTCCGAACGACGTTCACCAAAACGTTCCAGATTCAAGGTTTTCAGAGTATCCGGATCTAGAGCTACATGTACAGTTCTAACATTTGTATTCATTGTAGATCCACTAAGGAGTAATGGAAGATTATATGTAACCATACCATCTGGCTTATAACGTACATACGTAGAACTTACTCCCTCACCATTTATCGTAGCTTTAAAAGAGACCAGCTGCTTAAACTGTTCATCTTCCCATTCATTGTTGCACGAAGTACAGCATATCGCTAGCATTGCAACCAAAAATAAATTATATATCTTTTTCATTTTATACATATAAATAAGTTATGAGATTTATTCTGGGTCTCTCCATCCTGGATTCTGAGTCATCAACAGGTTCCGTTTCATTATATAATGATGAATCGGCCAGAACCACATTTTAGTAGAGAACATCGTTGGCATTGAAGTCGTTTCTACTGGAGTATGGAACCCTGCAGGATCTTCTTTACTGATATAAATATTACATCCATACATAGGAACTGATTCCTCTACCGGCGCATCACACCAACGACGAATATCAAAGAAACGATGCCCCTCCGCAAACAATTCAATCTGACGTTCCCGCTTAATCTTAATACGAAATTTATCAGGACTATCATACACATCATAATCTGGTAACCCTGCACGGATACGGATTGGTTGAACCCCTTTCTTCAATTCTTCTGTTGTACGTGTTATAGTATGCATTTTTTCTCCATTCCATGAAGGGATCTCATATGTACCTTGCACCTCATTCAGTGCTTCCGCATAATTCAGCAAAATCTCTGCATAACGGATATCCGGAGCATATTTAGCCTCAATGCGACTTGCATCGTATGCTTTATCTGCATCTGACAAGTCGTTTGGATGCACAAACTTTTTAATCCCAATACCAGTATTAAGCCAGTTAGTTCCTATTTTATAACCATCTGATTCGCCTCTGTAATAGAAAATCTGTACATCTTTTTCCTCCTTTTGGTTTATGTCGGCATTTAACATATGCCAAACACTTCCATTATAAGCTACCGATGCATAGAAACGAGGTTCGCGACCTGCATATTGTTTAGAAACGCCAACTCCTTTTGCCCCTAATTCTGGATACTTACTCAATTCGTCTTTCGTTACTACCTCAGTTGGTCGAGGATCATTGTTATAACGACTGGGGTCTGTATATCCTTCCATTCCTGCATACATTGAGTTCATACCTGGACAATCACTACCATCTTTCATATAATAGGCATCACATTGCTTCTGAGTCATGCCGTGACAATTGTATCCTCCCCCCTGTGAACGAGGTAATTGGTGGATAACCATCACTTTTATATTTTCCGCTCCCTGATTAGTCCCCCTAGTAAATATGATCTCAGAGTTTCCATAGGCAGAGACTTCTCCGTCAAACAATGCACGGTAGGATTTAAATGGGTCAATATTTTGCCAACCTTTAGGCCAAGGGTTAGAATGGAAAGTTCCTTCATCGTCCGGAGGAGTAATAGTTGCAGGGTCAGATAAACTTGAACCTCCTTCACTTTTATAAGCAACATACAGTTGATATTTGCCTAACTCTATTACATCTTTTGCAGCAGCTGCCGCTATAGCCCATTTCCGTTCATCATAAGTATCAGACAACAGTTTTTTTCCACTCTTGTCCACCAATGCAGCAATCACCTCTGCAGGAGCTTTTCCATTAAATAGGGGACTAGCAGCGTATAACAACACTCTGGAACGGAGACTCAAAGCTGCTCCACGAGTAGGACGTACTATATCTTGTGGACCTCGTGCCTCCTCTAGCAACATAGCAGCTTTTACTAATTCATTAGAAATGTAATCAACACATTCATCATATGAATTCCTCGGATAGGCAATCTCGTCATATTCTTTCGTATAGTCAATACCCTCATCTGGCAAAATAGGGACAGGACCAAACGAACGAATCAACATCCAATAACAATATGCCCGCAAAAAATGCGCTTGTCCTTTCATATCGGCAATTTCTGGTTCGGAAAACTCCTTATTCATGTCTATGTTATTAAGGAAAACAGACAAATGACGAATTCCTTGATAAGCAGGTTGCCAAATATATAGACTATTCCCAGTCCCCAATCCTTTTTCTGTATAATTACCACTCTTCCAATCTACATAATTCAAATCACCATAATACATGTCGTCTGCAAAATTGAAAGACGTATTTTTCTTACTATTCACCTGCTGGAGATAATCATGTTTCAAGTAAGTATAGCCACGCGCCAACCATTCATTTGTATAATCTTTACTCTGAAACACTTGTTCTATAGACATACGTTCATCAAAAATGTAGTCCGAATCCAAATAATCACGACATCCGACAATAGTGGTACCCAGCCCTACTACCAAACACAAAGTTATAATATATTTTTTCATATTTACATTGTTTATAAGTTAACAGATACACCCAATGAGAACGTTCTACTCAAAGGGTATTTCTTTCCATCAGAAACTCCTAATTCTGGATCCCAAAGTTTAAAATCAGAGAAAGTCAACAAATTAGTTCCGACAAAGAAAACACGTACTCTATTTAAGTGAATCTTATTCACCAAAGCTGTCGGAAGAGAATAACCGATATCTAAGGTTTTTAAACGTAGATAAGATCCATCTCTCAGCCAATAATCAGATTTCTGATAATTATTAGGATTCTGACCATAGGTTAAACGAGGAAATTCAGCATTAGGATCTTCATTTACTCCTAAGATCCAACGATTACCATTAGCCATCTCCTTCAATACATTTCCCCATCCATCACCACCACTAAACATCTGCACGGTAGTTCCATCAATAAAGAAAGTAGATTTACCTGATCCCTGAAAATGAACATTCACATCTAATCCTTTCCATTTAGCTGACATACCAAATCCATAAATCAAATTTGGTTTAGTCGTTGCTCCAATAGCGACTTTATCATTACCATCAATTATACCATCACCATTAATATCTTTATATTTAATATCTCCTGGCATGATTTCGTATATCTCACCTTCTGTATACCCATTCTGGGTTTTTGTATATTTGAATTCTTGTTTCGGACTATTTCTAATTTCTTCATAGTCCTTGAATAATCCCAAGGCAATAAACCCAGTTGCTTGATTCACACGATGCCCTTGATCAAGTTTATACTCATAAATAGTATTTTCTTCATCTCGTTCTATAATTTTATTCTTGCTATAAGTCATATTACCTCGCAAAGTGAAATCTACTTTTCCTATCTTTTGCTTCCAAGCAAAGTGTCCATCAAATCCTTTCGCCTCTACAATACCCACATTTGCCTTAGGATTACTTTCCAATCCGACTTCATAAGGAACAGATTTGCGTTCCATATAAATTCCCTCGCGTCGTTCATAGAAATAATCAATAGCACCTGACAATCGATCACTCAAAAAAGAAAAATCAATACCTAAATCTTGTTTCGTTGAAACTTCCCATGAAACATTGGGAGAAGCAATACTAGAATAATACTTTCCAGTCCAACTTTTGTCTCCCACAGATATATCAGCAAAGTTAAAAGTCCCTCCATCACCAATACTATACAAATAAGGGAAACGGACATTTTTACCTAGATTGTCATTACCTGTCTTTCCATAAGAGTAACGGATTTTAAGCATATTAACCCATTTTCCCGCCAGTTTCTTCATGAAAGGTTCTTCTGCCAAATTCCATGCACCAGAAATAGCCGGAAAAAAGCCAAAGCGATAGTCTTTGTGGAAATTTTCAGACCCAGTATATCCAAAATTAAAATCTACGAAATAACGATAATTCCAGTTGTAATTTACCCGACCAGCTAATCCCTGATTACGTTGAGCCATACCGGTCTTCAAGTCAGTTCCTAAATTTTGTGTAAAGACCTTGGACGATTGAGTGTACTTTAAAACACCCCCTACATGATGTTCCTTAAATCCACGATTATAATGCAATTCCCACTCAAAGAATTCTCTTCTATCACCCTCCGAGTTAGATGTCTGCGTCATAGGAACAGCTTCCCTTACCCGAGTAAAATTAAGCGTTCCATCTGGTTGACGATAACGATCGGCTCTATAAACTTCTGGACACTTATAGCGTTTAACCCAATTTGAATTATAAGTATCATATCCAAATCTGCCAATAAATCGTAATCCTTTTGTTATAAAATCCAACTTTTGTTCTAATGTTACATTGGTCTGAATATTATTCTTCCAACTCTCATTAAAACCTGTTTGAGTGGCTTGTACCCAAGGATTCATATTATCATCCTTATCAGACCAAGCAGGAAATTTTCCATCCGAATAAACTACAGGCATCATAATAGGGTTATATCCCATAAGCACCGACCAAAGATTATCCGTTCCACTTCCTGGATCATTCTGTTTACGTAATGAACCGGATAATCCCACTTTCAACAAAGTAGTCTTTGTAATATCAATATCCAGATTCATACGATATGTCCATTTTCTATAATTTGTATTGGTATTATAATCCTTTAGCGCTTTATCTACCTTATACATACCTTGTTGATTTTGATAACTACCAGACACAAAATAACGAGCTGTTCGACCACCACCACGCATATTCAGAGTAGCACGCGAACTCCAAGCACCATCACGCATCATCACATCCATCCAGTCTACATTAGGAAATCGATCTGGATCAAGCCCTGAACGGAATAATTCTAGTTCCGTTGGAGAATAAAGTGCCTCTTGATTTCGTGTCAATCTAGCCTCATTAGCCATAGAAGCATATGTATATCCATCTACAAACTCCGGTGCCTGAGTAAAAGTGCTATAAAATCCTTCTACTTTCGCATCAATATTAATCTTACTCTCTTTTCCTCGTTTTGTATTAATTAAAACGACACCATTTGCACCCTTACTTCCATAAATAGCAGTAGCAGAAGCATCTTTCAGTACAGTAAAAGATTCTATATCTTCTACATTTACTTCATCAATATCACGTTCAAATCCATCAACTAATACTAATGCAGCAGTATTAGCACCAAAGGTAGAAATACTACGAATCCAGAACTCTGACACACTACCCGGGCGACCAGAAGTCTGCATTGCCATTACTCCCGGAACCACACCAGCCAACCCATCTGCCACTGATGTAGAAGGAACAGATTTCAAAGCATCCACATCCACGTTAGTAATAGCACCTGTAACAGCTATTTTCTTCTGTGCACCTGTACCCGTAATCACAACTTCATCAATGACAGTAGCAGAAGCTTCTTTCATGACTACATTTATTACACGTTGTTCTTTCACCAATATATTCACTGTTTCATATCCGATGTATGAAAATACCAGTTTATTATAAGTAGAAGTCTTAATTTTATATCTACCATTTAGATCAGTAATCACACCTAATCCGGGCATATTCTCTATAGCAATATTCACACCAATCAGGGGTTCCTTATTCTGGTCAGTTACAATACCTGTTACTGTTACACTTTCTTGTGTCCATGCACTTATTGAGAAAAGTAACAACAATATACATATAAATATATTTTTTCTCATCATAAAATATGTGTTTATCATTTATTATTCTTCCTGGGCTATTTTACGAATGACAGCCTGTTTTGTTCCATCATGCTTTTCTCCTCTTTCACCCACATAAAAACATTTTCTTTTTTCATCATAAGCAATAGCCCATGGATGAAAGAAACGCGCCTCTGTACGTAATGCCCCATCCGCATATCCTCCTTCTGTACTTCCATTTCCACGTCCAGCAAATGTTGTTACCCTACCTGTAGGAGTTAATATTCGTATACAATGGTTATATTCATCGGTGAAATAGAAGTCATATTCATCCTCTGCACCTGTATAATCTTCATTTTTTACAAAAACGCCTTGTCCAGGCCCATTCACACGAGCATTTCCTCCTACTCCATCTACATATCCAGCTTTACTAGCATGACCGGCAATTATATAGGGCTCGGAAAATTTATCCAATACTTCATTATAATCCATTCGTGCAATATAGCTATTTTGCTGAGAAGAATACAAACGTAATAAATACGCATATTTCCCCGTAGGATGTACCACCATTCGTAAAGTTTCTTTAGTTCTCATATGACTGGCAAAAGTTGTAAATTCTTTTGTTGCAAAATCATATCGCCACATCGGTTGAGTTTCATATAATGTATAATAAAGAGTTCCAGTCTTGGGGTGTACAAAAGCACCGGTCACTCCTTTTTGTTTATGTTGACTGTCCTCTAACAAAGTTTTCGTTTTAAAACCTGAAGCACGAGAAAGAACGATATTTACAGCTCCATTATTAGATAAATCTCTAGACACAATCATATCTTGATTTTCATCCACTGTCCAATTTATAATAGTGGGTCGTTCTGTTTTATTCCCTAAATCAGGAAGCATGGTTACTGTCTTTTGCTCCAAATCAATCAAACGACACGAACCTACACCAGAGGCAGTCATATATAAATGATCAAAATTAGATTTTGGATCAAAGGAAAACCAAGTTGCCCCTTTAATACACCCACAGTCGTCAAAAGAGCCATCTTGTTCATATGCATCATTTTCATTTTGAAACCGTTGACCAGCCAATCTTGATACTAGCCATTGCTTTACATATGTAAACTTCTCTTCGGCTTCCGCATAGGCTATTTCTTCTCCCTCACCATCATAAACACTGATTTCTACATCTCCATCCACAGCCATTCGTGGAACGACACAATACAGTATTTGATTCTTAACATTAATGATATTAGCCTCTTTACCCCCAATAATAACCTTTAACTTGGTTGGATCATTACCGAAGTTATCACCATATAAAATCAAGTTATTACCAACACCTCCTTCTTTAGGCTCAAAATCAGTAATCACAATCGGCTTACTCGGATCAAAAGCCGCTTCTTCCGACTCATCGTCCTTACAACCTAGTACACAAAGGACTATCAACGGCATCATGATAGTAAACAATCTGATGTACCGGTCCTTCCAAAAACTTTTCTTTTTCATACATTAAATTTTAGTTCGCTATTTTTTTAATCTCAAAACTATATCCAACTAACATTTCAACCCTAATTATTAAATACGGGAAGAAAATCTGAAGTTGAAGGCACACAATTTTTTATATAGGGCCAACCATCTTCTGTCCACAATACCCGATCTAACATACCCAAACGTCCTCCAACCTCACCATTTTCTTTCACATAGCTATGGTATATCATCCAATCAGTACCGGCATCGTCTTGTACAATAATGGAGTTATGACCAGGACCAAAGAATTTCTGGCCATCTCCTTCCAATACCAACTCCCAAGCATTGTTAATCATATCTTTACCACTCTTATCAAGGTATGGTCCAAGTAAATCCTGTGAGCGGCCCACTACTACTTTATATCTACTTCTCTCGCCATCACAACAATTGTTTATAGATGCAAACAGATAATAATAGCCGTTCTTCTTATAAATATTGGTACCCTCAAAGGCTTTACCACAGACTTGCTTTTTAAGAGTTGGGGTACCATTCTCATTACGTTTCACAGAAAGTCCATCATCAGTAAGTTCAGTTACATAAATACCATTAAAACTACCGACAAACATATATTTTTTATTATCCTCCTCATAATAGAACTGATCAATACAATTGGACCCAAAATCTTCTTTCGTCAGCAACTCTTTACTATTCACAAAATCACCTAAAGGACTATCTGAAGTAGCAACTGCAGTGTAGCTAGCATCTCCATCTCCCCATTTTGCCCATGAAAAATAAAGTACATATTTACCATTAATATGACGGATTTCCGGAGCCCAAAATGCACCTCCACCAGGAATTTGCGGCTTTGTCGCATTTCGAAAAGCAGTTCTCTTAAATTCCCAATTCACTAAATCCTTAGAAAAATAAATAGGAACCCAATATTTATCTGTTTGAGTAGCATATAAATAGAAACCATCCTCTGTGCGAATAACAGTAGGATCGGCTGCACTTGAGAAGGTAATTACCGGGTTCGTGTAAGTTATACCTATTTTGAAGTAACAAATTTCATCACGAAGAGCAACACTTTCATGAGAACACTCCCCTAGCCGTACAGGCAACAAATATTTTACGGTCTCCATTCCTTCACGCTTAACTATAAACTCTCCAGCAGCCTCATTCTCCCCAGCTTTGAAAAATATCTCCGTTCCTAAATCATAGTTAGCCGCTGGAAGAAGCTGATAAGAAGTTTTATAGTTCTTATTATATTCAGCAACCAGTTCTTTCGCATTAGAGGGTACTTCCAATTTACACGAAAAGTTCCAAGGATTATTTTTTATTTCTCCATCTACCTTATAATTAAAAGTAGTATTAACAGAAATGGGCATCAACACTTTACTAATGCTAACCTCTTCTGAAGTAGTAGCCAAACTAACTATTGGATAATCAAACGAAATATGTAGTAGAAAATCACTCTGACTTTTACGAACCTTTACGGTAGTTGAGGTTAGTCTCAATGCTATCACATATTCAGCCCCATTTTTCTTGAATTCAGCAAATATTTTAGCTGGGTCAAATTTAACTTCTATTTCCTTTGAAGTAACTCCTTGTTCAAAAGCAAGCTGTGAGGTACTTATCGAATACAACGACGATGGCAATAATTTATAAGCAGTTTCTTCCTCCTTATTATATGCCTTCAAATCCTCCTCCTTCCACTCATCCAGTTCTGCTATAAAAGCTGTACTCGCACTGCCCCCCTTCAACTCCACAGAGAAAGGGTACACAACTTGTGTCACATCACTACTGGAAACCTTAATTACATTTAGTCCATTAGGCTGTACTTGTAAATACTGATTCGAATTTACATCCCCATCTTCACCAGAAACATCCTTAGTATCATCAGAACCACATGACAAAAAAAGCAGAAGTCCCGCACTAAGAAACATTAGCCCAATTTTTCGAATATTTTTTTTAATTGATTTGTAATTCATTACATATAGATTTAAGTAATACCCTGTGTTTTATCAAAAAACGTTATCCCTTGAACTATCTTTTTAACTGCATCTAAAACTAAATTCCGTATTATATAATAATGATCATTATCTCTCTATAAAGGTACTAGCATCCCTATCATCTGATACAAAAGTAGAAAATTGGAACTATTTAAGATATTAAATATAGGTCAATAAATGAAAAATTAGTCCCAAACTAATCTAAAGTATTCAAAGATTATACAGAGGAGTTTTTATTAGCAACCATCTGAACAATATCTTTCTTTTATTGGATAATTTCTTCTTCAACAATCCACTACTACTCAAACATTATTTGAAAACTAGAATATTTATGGTGTTGCTATATTTTAAACTAATAGCAACACCATTTCATCTAATTGCTTTCTTTATAACCGGACAAACTAAATCAGCGTATCTCATCATACCTAAGTCTGTAAAATGAATACCATCTACAGTAGCCTCTCCATCCTCTCCCAGCATATTCTTTGATGAAATAAGAATGATATTTTTCTCATTTCTTTTCTTTAAATGATTGAATATCTCTTTCAACGTATCATTCTTTCGTCGCACTTCTTTAGCAACCCTTTCATCATAAAATGTATGAGGGAAAATAGGATCCTCTATAAAAATAATTGGTGTATCCGGATGTTTACCACGAATGATACGATAGAATGTTTCCAGCCGTTCTTTCATCTTTGCAACAGAAGCATTAGGCACAAAGTCCAAAACGAAAACACTAGCTTCTACTTCAGCTATTACTTTAGCTACTTCCAAATCTAGAAATGCATTTCCACTGAATCCTAAATTGATACATTCACGGTTCAATCTTCTCGATATAATATTGGTATGTGCCATTCCTGGACGTGAAGCACAACCTCCTTGAAGAATGCTGGTTCCATAAAAAACAACAGGATTCTTACGAATTGGATAATCCACTAACGGCTGACTAATAGTAGCCAAAGAATCAACTCCGATAGACAAAGAAACAAGACCATCATACAATGGCAAATAAAGCATGTATTCTCTTTCTTCAGGATGCATATTTTTTATAATGGTGACCTGATTTGCTTTTCCTTTCGGACGGGCACTATTGACAAAACGCCAGTCACCATTCTTCTGAAGACAGTAAAGATCTAAACCTTTTGCACCAGTATCAGTCATATGATTCATGTGGGTATTAAAAAGAGCCACCCATTTAGCTGCTATCGTAGTGGAATTACTACGGAAACGTATTGCCATTCCCGCAGAGTTACGGCTTAAATTCCATAATGGAGCACGAGAAATATTCTTTAATGAATCCGGGAACCTTTCATATCGTGCCCCAGCACTCTCTGTCGCTCTTCCTAATAGTGGAAAATTCGAAGCATCGCGGTATACTAATTGAGCATGTATATGAAACACTAAAAAAAGTACAATAAAAATACAAAATTCTCTTTTCATATTCAAGCATTATAATTTCAGACCCTTCAAAAATAAATATATGTTATGTTAAAAGCAACAATACACTATGAATAAAAAAACTCCATAGATCTGTATCCGGTCTTTTATTGTTTTATTTATTCAATAATGCATAAGCACACCATATTATCGGTGCCTGTCCATGATAATCACCGGCGATGCGGGGACGATCCATATAATATTGTTTACTGTTCTTCTTTCCGGTTCCAACACAAACCTCAGTAAGATCATTCTTGTCATTAATATAATTACATAAGCCAAGCCATGCACGGCGTGCCACTGGAGCATATTCCTCTTTATTCAACCAGCCGTTATTGACCCCCACAATCATGGCATAAGCAAACATTGCCGAACCAGATGTCTCTGTCCAAAAGTCCGGTTCGGTAATCAGCTGATTCCAAAGACCGTCCTTGTTCACATATTTTTTCAAGTTATCCATCATCAACAAGTAACCTTTCATGATACGTGCACGATTAGGATCCTTTTCCGGTAAGTTATAAAGTAACTCCGTCATACCGACAGCCATCCAACCATCACCACGTCCCCAATAATAAGGCACATCCGGTGCATGATAGAAAAGACCGTTGGGATGTTGCAGTTCGTCCAAATACAGAACCATTTCTTTGGCAGCCCTATTTATGTACTTAGGATCACCAGTAGCTTTATAAGCCTCAGATTGCACAATAGTAATCATATACATATCATCAATCCAAAGACGAGTTTGCCAAGAATATCCCTTTTTATCCCATTTACGCTCCTCTTCATTCGCATTGGCAGGAAGTTCCCATTGAGTGTCAGCATAGGGCAGTCCCAGATCTAAATAACGCTTATCTTTCGTTATATTATAAAATCTTAGAGGTAAGCAACCAAACATATTTTGGTCTACGTGAATCGGTGGAGGTAGAAGTTCTTTTTCCAGATGAAACAATAATTCGAAACGGTTTCTTAACAGCTTTATCAATTCTTTATTATTTGTCAATTCTGCAAAACGAAGAGCTCCATACCATGTACACACCTCTGCATAATGTATTCCTCTATCAAAATACAGTTGATGTTTAGTTTCCATTAAACGTCTGCTCAATTTATTTCCAACCGTCTTTGGATCTGCCTTCACAGGAAAATCTCCAAAATAATTTTGAGCAGAAATCACATTTGAGCTCAAAAAAACAGTCATCAATAAGGCATAAATCAAATAATTCCTTTTCATAATCGTAGTGTTCTATATAATTAATTATTCAATATTAAATTCTCCGAATCATAACCCAGTCACCGGTATCCAACGTGCCGTACTTGTAGATGCAACATCACAAATGGCATCTAAAGAATTCCGCTTTGTAATAAAAAAATTGACAAGTACTTGCCCGGAAGTGATAGTCAATTTTGAACGTGGAATAGCAATTTCAGCAATATATCCATAATCATCTATAAGCCTCTCATTTGTTTCATTGCAAACATAAGTTTTGACCTGGGCATCTAATTGAGCTTCTTTCCATGATGCATCATATATTTCACAATTCTTCAGTCCATTCATTGTTACTTGTATGCAGCAAGCCCCTTTTGACAGCTTATTATTACTCACAGGAGATACGTATAAGGAAGCGTAATCAGAGGCTAACAAGTTTCGATCAAGTACTTCTAACAGGAAATAAATATTATCATCATCATACGAACAACGTAACGTTCCTTGTGCTTGTGACTTACTGCCCACAAAGAGTGCATGATCTGTATTTGCCCACTCTTTATTGTTACCATCTATTGTTACCTTTCTTTTCACGGCATCAATACGATGATTAAGTACAAACTGTGCCATCTGAACCGGTCCTTCTTTCGCTTTAATATTAGTTCCAACCAAAGTATGTGAATCAATAATACAAAATGATCCCCAATAACCACCAGAAAAAGGTTGATAAGCGCTACCGAAATTACGAGCAGTAGCATCTCCTATTTTAAGAGTATATTTACTTGACGATTCATACGAAAGGACGGTTTCTCCCGAAGGGAGCTGTCCCAAATATGGTCCCATACCGGAGAAAACACAATTATTACTATCGACAGGTCCTTCCTGGTCGGCAGCCAAATATTCCCATTTGTCTTTATCTGAATAACAAAGCGAAATATGATATCCTGAATTATTGGTTTCCACAGCAGCAGCTAATCCCTTATTATCATTGAGTCTCACAACAGAAGGCATCTGATGATTATAGCCGACAATTCCGTTTTTCTCCCACCTCATTCGCAATACATAATAAGGAGAAGAACTAAAGTCCGGTTTCCATGTCTTTCCTCCATCAGTAGAAACAACCATTGCCGTACCTGTATCTGTGCCATGTCCTTCCAAGCCAGTACGACTGCTATCTGTAAAGTAACAGTGTAATTCACCTGTAGGCAACTCCAACAAGAAAGGTTCCCAATTAACTCCCTGATAGATCTTGATAGGTTCACTCCAAGTAACACCATTATCCGTACTGCGCTTTAATTCAATTCCTGCATCTTCCGGCAAATCCCGATAACCGGAATTAGCTCTGCAAGATGCAACTGCCAATATATCTCCATTAGAGAGCACCAGCCCATCGCAATTAGCATAGCAATGTATATTCTTATTGCCTTTGCTATCGATAATGTCATAACTGTTAAATATTTCTCCTTTATTGCTCCAAGTTTTCAGATCCTTACTAAGCGCATAAACACAACGCCGACCAATATTATTATTAGCACTACCATTGTGATAGAACAAAATATAGTCACCATTCTTCATCTTTTTTATACGAGGATAGCGAGGATACGAAGATTCCATAGTCACAAGCATCCGATAGTTCATCATCAATGAAGAGCGTTTCGTAACATCTGCGTGGGAATTTATAATAGGTGTCCCCTGATTCAATTCCCCAATAGGTGTGATGCTACAAACCACAGGCTCCTGGGATTCGTCCTCCTTTGGTTTCTCCGTATTCCCGTTACCAGCTAGTAAATTCTCATCATTTTCACCACTGCCCCCGCACGCTATAAATGAGATAGCTATGGAGAAAAATAACATAAAAAAAGTGTTTTTCATAGCTCTAGTATATTTTATTCAACTTGCTATTTTCCCTGTCTCGTCGGTTGCGGACCTAAATATGAGCGCTTCATTCCTCCGAAATCCAAGACAATCTTTTGCAATACAGTTCCGGCATCGCCACATATAATTTTCACTGTGTGTTTACCCGGTTTGTCGATATGCAAAGTGGTTTTGTTGATTCTACAGTTCTTCAACACACTTTCGTACCAGATTTGTGCATACTCAAAAGAAGAAGTAGAAGGATTCATCACAGGACCTTCGTCAATACATACTCCATATTTCGTTTCCACATTCGTTGCTTCATGTCCGGCATACCCACGGTCCTTACTTAATGTAAATGTAGGCAATACGTATGTGTAGACATCAACCGAACCTTGTTCGAATGTATAGAAATCATATTCCAGGCGAGGGGTACTGCGACCTGCTGTCCGCTGCGGGGCGGCTGTCGGGTCACCTAGTTGAATAGCTGTATTTTCTATTCCCAAGTTAGGAATCGTTCTCATTTGAATAGCTTTGTTCTCTACCTTCCGGTGAAAACCGGCAGCGTCAATAGAAACATATCCATTGTGCTCTACAAATAAAGTGTCCATTTCGGCTAATGAAGGAGAAGAAGGGTTGAAGACTGAAATATAAACATTCTCCTTCTCGCCACGATCAGATGCGATTTCCAACGTTCCGAATACTTTCTCACCAGTCGGGACCTTAGCCCAGTCGATTGAGACTTCTATACGATTTTCCGTGGTAGTTTCTCCGGCTTTCTGACTTAACAGAATCCAGTTATCTGAAACCGATGCTTTCCATTTCAGAGGAGTCGCTCCTTTATTGAAAACGTCTACGTAATAGGATTGGCGGAAGTATGTGTTGAAACATGGCAGGGAATGGAAACTCTTCTGCCCTTTCAAAATATCCTCTCCTTCGGCCAATATGCCCAAAGAGGCTGCAGATGCCAGATTTACCTTCCGCAGAGCCGGGAGTTCAAAGTAGGCTGCGGCAAATCCCTGTTTCATGGTCATTACATGATCCCATTTACCTCCAAGTAATGAGTTATATCCTTTTGTTATTACTTCCAGACTATCATAACAAGCCTTAGTCATTTTTTCCAGTTCTGCGGTAGTTGCCCTCTGTTGAATAGAGTACCAACGGTTTCTCTGTCCGTTGAGAATCATACGGTTCAATAGTTCACATCCTTTCACCGGATAGTATAATGATTGATAATAGCATGCTTTCTTATCTTCTGGCAAAGCTTTCAGGATTTTCTCTACCATATTCCCTATCCGTTGATATTCAGCCAAACGAGTATCCACTTCACGATAATTGGCAAGCGAAAAATCAGTATCTGTATTCCGTTCTCTTCCGTGTTTGTCGGTAGCCCACTGATAACCCCATCCCATAAACTCCGGCTTACGCGCAAAGGCCAATTTATAGAAAGAATTTATCACATCCTGATATTCAACCCGATAGTCATCTCCCAACATGCCACACAACCATTCGGTACGATAGTTTGCCGCTCTTTCAAAACTGAATGAATCAATATCGAAAGCCATCGTCAGGAAATAATCAACAGCAAATTCACATGATTTGATGTCTCCGGCATTGAGCAGCCAGATACGATCAGCTGTCATGTCATAAGCTTTACGGAGTTCTTCATACATTAATGTGGGTGAAGTTGTGTTCATCCAAAGATGATCGTGAGGTTTACCCAGATAAGAAGAATGATAATATACTCCCGAACGTCCGGAACGTTTCTGTTCTTTCGGACTGCTCAAACGTTTCATATATCCATAATTATCATCCGGCCAGATAATAGTCACATCATCCGGAAGTTCCAATCCCTGATCGTATACATCCAGCACTTCCTTATAAGGAGTAAAGGCTTGAGGAATGTCTTCCGCACGCTTACCGATGGCATCTACCAGCATTTGCCTTTGTGCCATCAAAGCTTCCTGAAGCATTTCCTTTCTATCATTCATATTATTGCTTGCATTCATTGCCCGGTCGTGCAATCCACGCAAAGCCAAAGTATATACATTTTCAAACGGAGCACATTCATCTACACGTGATTTCAACACTTTGTTGACTCCATCCTTATTATTGATATAGTCCCATTCACCCATTTTATCACGCTTCCACTCACTTGCCGTGTTAAACAATAACGGTTCACAATGAGAGGATCCCATGACAATAGCAAAGCTATCCGCTACCAGGCGATTTTCAGGAATACGGTGGAATGCCATGGATGCGTCATGCATAGCCGGACAAAGATAATTAGCCTGAAGACGCAACAGCAGTTCACACACCTTTGCATACGTTCTCGGTCCGAAGTTTCCACGTTCTTTTTCAAAATTGCGTTTTGACCAACGATAGAGTCCCCAGTCCTCATCATTGATAAATATCCCTCTGAACTTGACAGACGGTGTTTTAGAAATGAACTTATCAACTTTTACACTAACTTGTTTTTGCTGTTTGATTGGAGCATCCGCCCACCAGTACCAAGGAGATACTCCTATTGCTTTTGATATGGAAAGAAGTCCGTAAGCAGTACCACGCCTGTCACTTCCAGCTACGACAATTGCTTTCTTTATGCCCGGAATAGGATTATTGACCACTTCTATCATATAACGCTCCCAACTTCCGGCAATGGCAGCTGTATCTATTTTGTGTCTCGATACCAAAGCGTCAATCCACTCGCTTTTTCCTATAGTACCGGCAATAATCGCATACCGCGCAGATACTTTCCCGGGCTTGCTTTCATCTATTCTCAACTCTTGTCCCGTCACACGACGAACATCATCCACAAAAAGAGAAGCGCTTTTACGTACTACAGTTGCATCTTTTCCATCAAAACAGATAACTGCATTCGTTGATGAAGAAACAATAGGAAAACTATTCTTTCCGGTTCCTTTGTCGAGTAAAACTTGTGCTTTTGCCGAAATCAGGCTACAACAAAATAAGCCCAGCAATAAAATTTTATTTTTCATATATACATTAGATTGACTATTGATAACGCAAAGTAAGGCAAAAAGCAATAAAACGAATAAAAGAAACCGACCTATAAATAGCAGAATATGTTCAAAAAACAACCACCGCAACTCGAGATTCGAAGTTACGGTGGCTAATTTATTATCTATTATTGAAAGCTTTCCTCATCTATCAGAATCTGTCTTCATCAGCCACAGCCTCTTCCCAAGTTTCCCATATCTGCACATTCGGATCATAACCATCATAACCGTAGTTCTGATACAAAGGAGCCTTTCCGTTAGAAACGATTGCTTTTTCAGGAATAGGCCAATAAATGTTATGTTTACCCATGATATAATTGATATCTGTTTTAGTAGCATTTACGTTAATAGTAACGCCTTTGTTGTACATACCTTTCTTTATGCAACGTTGATACCAATAGCTACCACCTTCAGAATCGGTGCCAGATTGCTTATCGAATGTTTCCACTTTATATGTATTCCCGAACTCGTCCGCTCTGCCGCTGATAGCCAAACAGAGTGACACACGGGTTAACTCTACATTACGCCATTCTTCAAAGAAAAGTTCACGCGCACGTTCATCCATGATATCACCGATAGTAACCTTACCTACATAAAATTCAGTACAATGAGCACGTTCTCTGATGATGTTTATATCATCCTTGATTGTTGGATCATCCGGATTGATATAGAATTTTACTTCTGCACGCAGCAGGTAGGCTTCCGCCAAACGATACAAATACCAATCAGCAATACTGCCATCCGTAGCTCCTTCCAGACCATTATTGGTTTCCTTAGCTTGATTGATGACATCATTCAGGCAGAAAATGTAATGAGGGACGTCATACCAACGACGAATAGTGTCAGAACACATCAAATCTCCCTTACGGGTAACAAGTTCATTTTTCTCATTGTAATAATCATCTTCTGCGTAAAGCTTAATATTTTGCCCAAAAAATTCAGAATCCGGATTATTACATTTCAGTTTCTCCATGTGCATCCAGTTTCCCGTCTCTGCACTATGCCGCAAATCGGTTTGATCCATTTTATCATTAACAGCCCACAAATCGTCTTGATAGAAAGTGGTAGTACGGAATGTAGATATACCACGTCCCAGTCCACGCATATAATCATATTCTTTACGATATTTACCATCTTTACGAGTATAGTTGAATAGAGCTTGCTTTCCATCAGGCATTTTGATTCTATTATCAAAGAAGAAAGGATACATAATACGCATAGTCAACATCGGGATGAATGATTCTTTAGCTGCTCCCCGGTTAGGCATACCCATAATCACTTCTTTGTTGGCAGCAATCAACTTGTTCTCCGGACGATGTAAATCCCAGATAACATTGCGGGTAATGGGCCATGATACAGATTCGCCGCCTTCAAAAAAGGTTCCGAAAGATTCTTTCATCAAAGAATAGCCTGATTTATCAATTAAGATATCCAACTGTTCCTTTGCCTTCCCGAATTCGCCAATAGACATATAGAGTTTAGAAAGCAACATACGGCAAGCGCCTTTATTTACCATACCAACATAATCCATATCTTTCTGTTCAGGAACCCATTGTACAGCAAATTCCATATCTGCTACCATTTTTTTCAGAATAGCGTCACGGTGAGTAGATCGATAGTTCTGCTTAGGAACTTCCGGAAGTTTTGTCAACAAAGGTACATGTCCAAATTGAAAAACTAATGAATAATAGCGATAAGCCCGATGGAAATAGGCACGGCCAATGTATTCGTTTTTCAATGTTTCGTCCATTGGTACATTACCAATAAACGAAAGTATTGTATTAGCATTTCTAACACCTTCAAAATTTTGTCTCCAGAAGAAGTATATACTGTTTGTGCGTCCTAGATTTTTTTCGTTAGTTTGGTCGCTGTTCGGCCTCAACAGATTGTCAACATTATCCAACAACCCGCTTTTATCAGTCGCAGACGGTACCATCAAATCTGAAAAAGTATATTCTGTGGGCAGTGCTATCATCTCTCTGGAATCTTCACTCACATAATTACGTTTAAGCTGACGGTCACAAATAGCCAATACAGATTTTATACCATTTTCCGTAGAAAATACAGTTTCCGGTTCAAACATTGTTTGAGGATCCGGATCCAAAAAACTTTCTGAACATCCGGTCAACATTAATGAAGTGCCTACAAATAAAGCTACACTTTTACAAATATATTTTTGAATATAATTTTTCATATACGTTTCTGTTTAAAAGATTAGAATGTTAAATTAAGTCCAAGCGTCCAAATACGAGATGCAAAATTTCCGGTTTCAGGGTCGCCATATCCTTCCCAATCTTTAGCCCATACAGCTGCGTTACGAACAGAGCCATACACTTTCACACGATCGATTTGTATTTTTTCCGTCCAAGCCCTAGGCAATGTATAGCCGACAGATATATTTTCTAAACGAATGAAAGAACGATTATATAATCTACGTGCACCTTTTGCACCTTCCGGGCCTTGCGCCTCGATACGTGCATATTTATTAGTAGGATTGTCTACAGTCCAATATTCCTTCGCATTCTTGTTCACCAATCTGTAAGTCATGCCGCCACCGTCGTCATCATTGTTCAAATACATACTTTCCAGACTCTTATGCCCCATACGAGAGTAAATATTCACAGAAAGGGTTAAATCTTTCCACAAGGTGAAATCATTACGCAATGCCCATGTAACCGGAGCGGCGGTTTGTCCTTGGAATACTTTATCATCATTATTATAGACAACCTTTACTAAATTACCATCAGCATCGTATTGGTCGTTAGCCGGATTGTTCCATACTTTCGGGTCTCCAGGAACCTGCCCGTATTTTTTAGCTTCTTCAACCTCATCTTTCTGCCAGATTCCCGTCACTTTATAATCCCAAATCGCACTAATAGGCTTATCGATAAACCAGCCGGCTGCCACATAGTCCGCTTCTCTTGAACCTACCACACTTCCAGTGGCATCCACTATATCTTGACGATCACCAAACAAATGTTTGATTCTGTTTTTATTATATGAGAGACTGAATGATGAGCTCCATTGGAAATTTTTCTTATCAATATTCAAAGTATTCAATGCCACCTCAAAACCACTATTATCCACCTGTCCTAAATTGGTAGTAATATTCTCAAATCCAGTAAAGTTAGACAAAGGTTGTCTCATAATCATATCTTTGGTACTCATTCGATAATATTCCAATGTACCTGTAATACGGTCATTTAAAAATCCAAAGTCCAATGCAAAGTTCCACGATTGTGTTTTTTCCCATTGCAGATTCGGATTCTTCATACGTTGAGCCATCAAATAACGCATTAAATATAAGTCACCTGAAGAAGTGATATAACCTTGCATTTTACCACCCCCCGGATAAAGATTGGCAAGTGCTTCGTAAGGATTTTCCAATGAACGATTACCATTTTTACCGTATGAAACACGCAGTTTACCACTATTCATGATATGAGCATATTTTTGGAAAAAATCCTCATTAGTGAATGACCATGCTATACCTCCGGAAGGAAACCATGCATAAGGATTATTTGCCCCAAAAGCCGAATAGCCGTCACGTCTGATGGTACCAGTAACCATATAACGATCATCGTAAGAATAGAATGCGCGTGCCATCAATGCATCAGCCGTTTGATGATTATCATCAGTTCTGAATGTACTGACAGACTTATCTCCATTCTGGGTGTTATGGAACCCAAGCGCGTCAGATGGCAAAATATTACGGGCTTCAATTCGGTCTGACCAATATTGGCGTTCTTCCGCTTCTTGCACAAATGTCAAAATAACATGGTGCTTGTTAGCAAAAGTCTGATCCCAAGTAATAGTATTGTTCAGAGACCAATTAAAACGTTTGGCCTGTTCCCGATTTGTTCCACGGTCATTAGGATTGGAATTAGGTCTTTCTGCAGACGTAAAATAACGGTCATAGAAAAATTGAAAACGGGGCGCAATATTAAACTGATAAGTGATGTTGAAAGGCAATTTTACTTTAGCATTGAAGATAGTATTCAATGTAGTATACCCTTTTTCCAATTGAATATATTGCTTCTCAAAATACCAGTTTGTTTCATTAGCACGGTCATATTGATACATCAAGGGGTCTTGTGTATAGTTTCCATTTTCGTCTTTCAACATGGCGTATGGACTGTTTTCCATAAAACCACCTTTATCCATGCCGATTTCACCATCCGAACGATCTTGAAAGTTTATATTTGCACCCACTTCAAACCAATTGGTTACTTTTGCATTTAGTTTCAAGTTTGCACGGATAGCTCGATAAGTATCGTCGACAAACGCTCCTTCATTGCGCAGATAACCTAAAGACATGTAATAATCCACCTTATCGCCGGCACCGCTAATGCTTACATTATAGTCTTGATTGAAACCTAATCGAAACGCTTCATCTTGCCAATCAACGGTCTTTCCCGACAAAAGATTGTCAAGTAAAGCCGTATCATATCTAAATCCTAAACGCCTTGCCCAAATACTAAGATCAGATTCTCCTTCCCGATTGGTTGAATAATTACGCCACTGTTCCAAAGACACTGCATCCGACAAATTATTAGGATTTCGGAAATACTCTGGCTTTGAAGTATATTCATTACCAGGTCTTGAATAAGCTGCATATTCTCCTGTTTCAGCATTCACACCATAAGTGTTTTTTTCTTTCCAGTCTACATAGTGTTGCAGATATTCGTCCGTAGTTTGCCATCTATCACGATAGGCAGCCTTTTGAGTTAAACCTACACTAGCTGTGAAATTAACCACAGGCTTACCTTTTTTACCTTTTTTCGTTGTGATGATGATTACACCGTTTGCAGCTTGTGCTCCATAAACAGCAGCTGCCGACGCGTCTTTCAAAACATCTATTTGCCCAATATCATCCGGATTAATTTCCGAGAGTTCTCCTTGAAAGAACATACCGTCGAGGATAATCAATGGATTATTATGACCACCATCTGTATAAACGGAACGTTGTCCACGGATCTTCATCTCACCGCCGCCTTTTGCGCCTGCATCACCTTCACCATAACCTACCACTAATCCCGGTGTTCCACGTAAAATGTCTTGAACTGTTTTAGGATTTTCATTGGCAATCTTATCAGGACGAACTTGAACGACCGAACCTGTTAAATCCTTTTTACGCATCGTACCATAACCCACTACAACTACTTCATCTAGCGTCTCTGAATCATCTTTCATTGTGACGTCAATCAGTTTTTTACCTGCTACCGAGATTTCTTGATTCTTATAACCAATATAACTGAAATTCAACACAGCATTTGAAGCCTTTACCACAATGCTATAGAACCCATTTAGATCGGTTACTGTTCCATTAGTGGTCCCTTTTTCCATCACATTTACTCCAATCAGCGGTTCACCCGATTGATCTTTCACATATCCCGTAATTTTAGAACTTTGAGCCTGTACTGTACCAAGACAAAAAGTCACCAATAGTAAGAACAATCCTACCCGAAACGTGAAACCTTCTTTTTTGTTTTTCATACTAAATAAATTTGAGTTAATATTATAAAGCTTATATTGAATCTATCTACTTTTATCCACGTTATATTTCAATAGTTACATCAATTTTATAATACAAAGTTACAAATGCAAATTTATCTCAAATAGTATTTTTGTCTCAAAAAACAAAAAAATCAGGTCATAACTAACTTTAGAGCATTTGTCTGTAGTTAACAATTAATTATGCTCCTATCTATACCCTAGCAATTGATTAGATAGTATCATTGGATATATATGGCCAATATAGTATGGTGGATATATATGACCAGCACGGTGAGTATATATATTCAGCACGGTGGATATATATATACACGACATTGTGCATATATACCCATCAAAGCTCTACGCTGTTCGCCGTCAGCAGCAAACAAAGCGGTAGACAATATTTCTCCTATCGCTCCATCGGGTGTAACCACAGCTATCTGTTGAACGCCTTCCACCAATTTCCCGTTTCGAGGAGAAACAATATGCCGACGTTCAGGAGAGTCATTACCGGAGGTTGTAAGACACTCATTATGAAGAAGTATATTATTGACTTTCCATCCCGATCCTACCGGATGATTACCTAAAGCAAGGACGGAACTGTTTCCTATATTTATCAATGCATTCTCTATCAAAAACTCATTCAGTATGCTTTTAATTGTATCCAAAGCATACCCTTTAAGAAAGCCGGATAAGTTGACAGTAACTCCCGGTTGTGAGAAATAGATGCTATGATCTTCGACTGATAAATGAACCGATTGTATCGTGTTCTGATTGTAATTTTCCGAATGGACTGTAATATCAAAACACCCCAGAGTCTTCCCGTTATATTTCAGGCATAAATCAATCATTGAATAGAGTTCTTCGCTAAGAACAACTGGTGAAGTCGGAGCAGTTCGGTTGACAAAAGACAATTCGCTGGCCGGATCATAAAAGTTCGCCATCTTTTCCAACCGGCACAATGCGTCATAAATACGATTAACCACAAGCAACAATTCTCTTTCCGTTTTCTGGCTATACAGGATAATATCCACCCGTGTATGCATGGAAAGAAACCAGGCATAAAGC
>ERZ791605.141-NODE-141-length-59324-cov-3.591405_pt1 | contig 59324 bp, 65 predicted proteins | sample MGYA00509965_ERZ791605 | MGnify/ENA primary metagenome ERZ791605 (study PRJEB30046, sample SAMN00791923) | human gut metagenome | study: EMG produced TPA metagenomics assembly of the A metagenome-wide association study of gut microbiota in type 2... | reverse complement strand
AAGGAGATGTGCGATATCCCGGTGTTCCACGACGACCAGCACGGCACGGCCATCATCGCCCTGGCCGGCCTCACCAACGCCCTGCGGGTGGTGGGCAAGAAGATGGAGGATGTCCACATCGTTCTGAACGGCCCCGGCGCTGCCGGTACGGCCATCATCAAGATGCTGATGACCGCCGGCGCGAAGGACATCATCGCCGTGGACCAGTTCGGCACCCTGTACAAGGGCTGCAACAGCGCCGAGGCCCACAAGAACTGGCTGGGCGAAGTGACCAACCCCCGCCAGATCAAGGGCGGCCTGAAAGAAGCTCTTGAGGGCGCGGACGTCTTCATCGGCGTGTCCAGGCCCGGCATCCTGACCACCGAGCTGTGCAGGACCATGAACAAGGACGCCATCGTCTTTGCCATGGCAAACCCCACACCGGAGATTATGCCCGACGAGGCCTTGGAAGGAGGCGCTGCAGTCGTAGGAACCGGCCGCTCCGATTTCCCCAACCAGATCAACAATGTACTGGTATTTCCGGGCGTATTTAAAGGTGCTCTCTCCGTCCGTGCCAGAGAGATCACTGAATCCATGAAGCAGAGAGCCTCCTATGCCATTGCCGGCATGGTTTCTGATGAGGAGCTTACAGAAGATAATATCATTCCCTCCCCGTTAAACAAGGCGGTAGCCGACGTAGTTGCAAAAGCGGTAGCTGATGTGGCTGTAGAGGAAGGGATCGCACGGATTTAAAGAATACAATCTATTTAAAAGCCATATAACATCAAAACACAGGCGCAAAAAGGCCGCAGCCAGGACTCATCCGGCTGCGGCCTTTCTTATCTTTAATACGTTTTAGTTCTCCTTTACGGAAGGAAGAATGGTCTCTACCTCTGCATGTGGACGTGGGATTACATGAACGGAAACAAGCTCGCCTACTCTCTGAGCTGCTGCTGCGCCTGCATCTGTAGCTGCCTTAACTGCGCCTACATCGCCGCGTACCATAACAGTAACAAGGCCGCCGCCTACGAATTCCTTGCCGATCAGGGTAACATTTGCTGCCTTTACCATAGCATCTGCTGCCTCAATAGAGCCTACCAGTCCCTTTGTCTCGATCATTCCTAATGCATCATACTTCATGATTATTTCCTCCTGATTTATCTTAATTTTTTAGTTCACATGATTACAGTCCAGCCATTTTCAGCCGAAGACTTCCAATATAGTTTAGCAATGGATATGTACCACGGAAGTTCCTCCCAGACCGAAAGCATTTGCCTCCTCCATATCCAGATGGCATTCCAGCTGTGACTGTGCGGTCACACGGATTGCCGTATTTCTTAAAATACCTCCTCTGGGGCCTTCTGCCTCCAGATCTACAACCTGTCCGTCATGGACACCAAAGCGCTCTGCGTCAGCCGGAAGCATATGAATATGCCTCTGAGCAACCATTACGCCTTTTTCTGTCTGTACAGAACCTTTCGGGCCCACCAGGGTAATTCCCGGTGTTCCATCCAGATCTCCGGAAAGCCGTACCGGAGCTTTTACCCCCAGCTTAAAGCCGTCTCCTGCCAGTATTTCTACCTGTGTTTCCCGGCGTACCGGACCCAGGATGCGTACCTTTTCGATCGCTCCCTTAGGGCCGCAGACCGTAACCATTTCCTTGCAGGCATACTGCCCCGGCTGGGAAAGATCCTTCATCTTGGTCAGCTCATATCCCGGACCAAACAGGCGGTCTAAGTCAGCCTGAGACAGATGGACATGGCGGTTGGAAACACCTACCGGAATCCCCCCATTGGCACAGGGTTCTTCCTTTTTCTGCCCTTCCTGCTGTACCGCTTCCATTAAAAGCTTAAGCAGTTCTTCACACTGATTCATGTTCTGCCTCCTTATTCGTTCATGGATGCAATCAGCTGGCGTACCAGATCAGCCAGATGGGCGTCATCTGTAAATCCCTTAACAGAGGCCTCTTTTAACTGTTCTGCCGTATCAATGCTGGATTCCTGAACAGCAGCCCCACAGCAGCACCCGCCCTGGCGGCGTTCAAAGGATGCCACGATATCAGCCGGGCTAAAGCTCTGGGAAGAAGCTGTATTCTGAGAGCAGCTGGCCTGTACTTCCTGCGCCTTCTCCGGATTGCGGAAGGTTCTGTCATCTTTAAGAAGGGTAGAGCAGTTCTTTAATCCATAAGCAACCTTCTTTACATTGATCAGATTTAAGGGGCTTACATTTTCGGAAACAGAGCTTCCGCCGCAGGTTCCGCAGCCTAAGGTAAAGGCTACATTCAGTCCTGTGCTGATTCCGGTTCCGCCCATGCTGCCTCCGGTATTTACAAGGATACGGGAAGCCGGCTTCATGGCAAACTTGCGAACCAGTTCCTGATCATTGGTATGGATGCTCATGGTATGACCGATACCGTTCTGTAAAAGGTCAATGCTGAGCTTGCAGGCTTCTTCCCAGTTTTCTACGGTGTAAAATGCCAGAACTGTTGTAAGCTTCTCATAGGAAAGAGGATATCCCTCGCCTACGCCGCCCTGTTCTCCGATCAGAACCGTGGTTCCTGCCGGAACAGAAATCCCGGCTGCCTGTCCGATCACCTCCGGACTGCGTCCTACGAACTTGGCATTCATTGCATGGCCGTTCTTAAAGAGCAGACGGCATACCTTGTCGGTCTCTTCCTTTGTCATAAAGTAAGCTCCATGGCGTTTTAACTCTGCAACCACCTCATCATGGTTACAGCGCTCGCAGATGATCGACTGCTCAGAAGCACAGATGGTTCCATTGTCAAAGGTCTTGCTGGCAATAATAGCGTCTACTGCCGCCTTAACGTCTGCTGTACGTTCAATGTATGCAGGGGAGTTTCCTGCGCCTACGCCGATGGCCGGCTTTCCTGCACTGTAGGCTGCCTTAACCATTCCCGGGCCGCCGGTTGCGATGATAAGAGCCACCTCTTTGCAGTGCATCAATTCATTAGTTGCCGCCATGGTAGGTGTTGTAATGCAGCTGATCACGCCCTCCGGAGCGCCTGCCTTAACAGCTGCGTCACGCATTACCTCTGCTGCCCTTAAAGTACACTTGGCTGCGGATGGATGGGGAGAAAATACGATTGCATTTCCAGCCTTAATAGCAATGATGGATTTGTAAATTACGGTAGAGGTAGGATTGGTAGATGGAACAATGCCCATGATCAATCCTGCCGGAGCAGCTACATCCATGGTACCTCTGGCACGATCCTCGGAGATAATGCCTACGGTTTTCATATCACGGATATCTTCATATAATAATGTAGACGCCGCATGGTTTTTATATGCCTTATGAACTGCATTTCCGAAGCCGGTCTCTTCCACTGCCATTCTTCCCAGACAGGCCGCATGCTCTTCTGCTGCTTCTACCATGCTTTTTAAAATTTTGTCAATCTGCTCACTTGTATAAGTGGCCATTTTCTTTGCTGCTTCCTCACCCTGACGGGCCAGATTTCTGGCTTCCTGGATGGAACGCAGATCTAAATCAAAATTCTCCATTATCAGTTCCTTTCTCCGGTCAGACACCGGATGTTTTATTTCTGTCGCGTTTCATACCATTGTCTCAATTCCTTTAAGAGACGGGACCGGTTTGCTCTGGAAAGCTCCCTTCCGGCCATTCCCAGCTCCGGATAACTTCTGGCAAGCTTACGAAGCTGCGTTACATGACAGTTTTTAAGAGCTGTCATCACTGCCTCTGCTCCTGAAACATCATAAAGGCCATCGCACCATGCCCGTGTAACAGGATTGGGAATGCTTATGTCCGGCTCCTGTACGGCGGTATTGCCCACTTCTGCATCCAGCTCCTGTACCGCTGTGCCGTCTTCCCCGGTCTCTGCATCAGCCTCTTCAGCCCCGGTATCCTCCGACAGCCCTGCTGCCACAGTCTCCGGCTCATCCTCAGATGCAGTTTCCAGCTCTTCGGCCGCTTCCTCCGGCTCATCCTCAGATACAATTTCAGCCTCTCCGGCCGCTGCCTTCGGTTCATTCCGTTTTCCCGGATCCTCCGGCTCTGGCCCGAAAAATCCCTCCAGCTCTTCATGAGGCCTTGGGATCACATGGCGGCTGACCAAAAGTCCTTCACCCAGATGCTCTGCTGCCGATGCGCCTGCATCTACAGCTGCAGTTACGGCTGCCACATCACCTGTTACAGTAACCGTCACCAGACCGCCGCCGATCTTTGTCTTTTCTACAAGGGTTACATCTGCTGCCTTGAGCATCACATCTACCGCTTCAATGGCTGCCAGGGTTCCCCTTGTTTCTATCATACCCAGCGCCTGCATTTATGTCCTCCTTTACAGAAGGTCCGCCCAGTTGGCCGGATAGGTTGCATAGAATACTCTTGCCTTGTCCGGAGAACCCCAGATTACCTTGGAACCGGATGGAACAAAAAGAACATCTCCTGCATTTGCCGTATATTTCTTTCCGTCAATGGTAACGGTCAGCGTTCCCTCGATTACATAGTCGATTTCCTCATACGTCAGCTCCCAGGCAAACTCAGAATGATCGATCACAAGGAATCCTGCACTGATATGAGATTCCTCTTTGCTTACCAGTTCCTGGAAATAAGCAGTGGCATTTGGATCGCCTGTGTCAAATACATCCATTTTCACTGTATTTCCGCGGACTACCTTTAATCCATTTTCATGGGTTACGCACTGATAGGGGCGGCTGCCGCATTTTGTCAGCAGTTCTCCTAAAAGTCCCTTGTCCATCAGAGCTTTTAAAAGCTGATAGATCTGTTCGCTGTCAATGCCTTCTCCGTCGCAGGTACATGCTGCCTTCTCCGGCTCCTTGTCTGAAAATGTGATTCCAAGGGCTTCTGCAGCATCCTTAGCAGAAGGTGTTACGATCACATCCGGTCCTGTCACGCATACTGTCTTTCCTGCCTGCTTCAGTGCTTCTATATCCGCAGCACAAATCAGCTGTTTCATTTTTCCACATCCTCTCCTGATCCGCCTTATGAATCCTCAAAGGCGCAGTCTTCGTCAATAATTCCCACTACTGCCGCATCAGCCGGAATTTCGTCGCTTCCCAGCATCCGTCTGGCAGAAGATCCGCAGGCTACGATCACCCGGTCCCCGATCCCAGCTCCGATGGTATCGATCACTACCATGCTCTCACCGGCTCTTGTGCCTCCGATGACCTCAGCTAAAAGGAGCTTATATCCGCTTAGAAGGTCTGATTTTCGTGTTGCCCAGATATTTCCTGTCAGTCTTGCTGTTACCATTCCTCCGCTCCCTCCTTTTCTCTCCGTCGAATTTCTTCCAGGGCCGCTTCTACCGAAGCCGTATCCCCAAAGATTGCCAGCATGATCATATGCTGGGGGCAGCTGCCCCGGATGTCTTCCACCGTAACGCCCACTGCTTTTTCTGCTACATCAGCGGCGCAGACCATTTCGATCAGACGTCCCTGAACCAGGCCTACGGCATCCACATCCTCCAGCTTTACTGCATTTCCCGAACCCTTTCTCCGGGCCAGGATCTCTAATGTACCCCGGCTTGGGGATTTAATGATCCGGTACTCCATATGCTTTACTCCATTTCCTGATCCGTACAGCTCATAGCGATTCCAAGAGGCGTAACGAACATGGGATTTTCCGGTTTATAGGTAGGGATCCCTGTTTTCTTTCCTATGATATCCTCGATTCCGGAAAGACAGCAGGTTCCTCCTACCAGATACAGTCCCTGCACATTATAGCCCTCGATCTGGCGGCTGATGATGGAAGCCACTTTTTCAATCACCGGCTTCAACACCGGAAGGATTTCTTTGTGATTCTTCTTATCCCTCTTATAAATCTCCGCTTCTGAGAAGGGAAGCTTATAAGCTCCGGCTAATACCAGAGAAAAATGGGTTCCTCCGGTGGCCTCATCATCTACATTGATCACTTTTCCATTTTCTAAAATGGAAATGCCTGTGGTTCCGCCTCCGATATCTACTACAGCTCCGTTTTGGATCTTTAAGATCTGATTGGCGGCTGTGGGTTCATCTAACAGGGCTGTGATTTCAAATCCAGCGCCCTGCACTACATTTTTGATTGCTCCCCCGTCCAGAGCGTCGGTTCCCGGAGGAATGGCTGCGGCTGCATAGATCAGTTCCGTACCCAGCTTTTCCTCCAGCTCTTCCTTCATTTCACGCACCAGACGGATGGCACCGATATAATCTACTACCATGCCGTCACGAACCACATCTGCATACCGGTAAGCGCCTGCTACCGGCCGGCGGTTCTCATCCAGAACAGCTAAAACCACACAGGCTGTTCCCAGATCCACGCCGGTATAATAAATGGAAGAGCGCTTCTTTACCGGCTTTTTTACCACCTGTTCAAATTCCCTCACCAGGCGGTCACATTCTGCAAATGCTAATTCTTCTGACATATTTTTCCTCCAAACCCATGGCAGATCATCTGTGATAATCGGTTGATGATACAGTGTGCCATTTCCTTTCTATCGTCGGGAAGCTCCCGTTCCAGCTTTCTTAATCTGCTTCTGAGCACATGAAGCCGGATCACAACCCGGCCATTGGGTGACTGGGCATGAAATCCTGTGATTTCAAAGCAGTCTGCCAAACACTTTCTGCAGTTTTCAGGACCGATTCCCGTACAGGCCGGACAGAGCATTTCCCAGCGCCTTTCTCCTTCGGCCATCTCTTCCCCGGACGCAAGCCTGGCAAGATTCCGTTCCAGTTCAAAGATTTCCTTTGAAACAAGAACATCCTCTCTTTGAAGATCCAGTCCTGCCTGAAGAAAATCAGCCTGAAGGTTTCCAAGCTCAAGCTGCCAGCAGGGCAGTTCTTCTGCCGGATGAGCTCCCTGTGAACGCTCCTCTGCTTCCGTTTCCTTTGGCTGTTCATTCTGTTTCAGACTGCTGCCGGCTTCTTTTTTTCCAAAGCCGGTCTGTCCGTTTCCTGGACGAACGCCATTTTCTGTCTCTGTCAGGCGGATACCGCGGTCACTTAAAAACTGTCTTGCTCCCGGTGTAAGCCGCGTTCCCGCTTCTGGCTCATATTCTGTAAACCGTTCTCTGCGAAACCGCTGCCTCAAATCCTCTTCTGTGATAAATCTCATACGATTCCCCCTTTACAAAGCTTCTTGTAAAGGTATTCCAGCTCCTGCTTTTCAGGCACTCTGGGATTGGTAGCCGTACAGTTATCCTTTAACGCCTGCTCTGCCATCTGGGGAATGGCTTCCTCAAATGCCTCCCGTTCAACGGACAGGTCTGTCACATAAGCAGGACTTCCAATCCGCTTCATCAGATTCCGGATGTGGCGGATCAGGCCGTGTACTGCCGCTTTGGGAGTACCGCCTCCGATTCCCAGCATATCCGCAATCTTTTCATACCGGAGCAGTGCTTCATTTTCTCCATTCTCCTCCAGTCCCGCATTATATGCGATCACATGGGGAAGGATTAAAGCATTGCTTCTGCCGTGAGGAATATGGAAATGTGCTCCCAGGGCATGAGCCATACTGTGGCAGACGCCTAAGGAAGCATTGCTGAATGCGATTCCTGCCAGACAGGAGGCATTATGCATATGCTCTCTGGCTTCCATATCAGAACCGTCCAACACGGCCCGTTCCAGATATTCCCATACCAGCCGGATCGCTTTTTCTGCACAGGCATCTGTAAAATCATCCGCCTTTGCGGAAACATAAGCTTCCAGTCCATGGGTCAGCACATCCATTCCTGTATCTGCCGTAATCGCCGGCGGAACGGAAGCTGTCAGCCTTGGGTCTAAAAACGCTGCATCCGGTACCAGAGCCTGATCCCGCAGCGCATATTTTGCCTGAGCCTTTGTATCCGAAATCACCGCAAAGGATGTTACCTCGCTTCCTGTTCCGCTGGTGGTGGGAACGGCTGCCAGAAGAGGCCTTCCCTCTCCGTTCATGGAGCCATAAAGATGACCGGCTGCCTTGGCGGTATCAATGGCTGAACCGCCTCCCAGAGCAATGATCCCATCGGGTTCAAATTCCTTCATCCCCTGAATGGCCTTTGCAACCACCTCGATGGATGGATCCGGTACGACCTCTGAGAAAATCCTTGTTTCTGCTCCAGCCCCATTCAGCATGGCAGCAAGCTCTCCGGCCCGTCCGCACTTCTCCATAAAAGGATCGCAGATAATATATGCTCTTTTAAGTCCCAGATGTTCAATTTCTTCCAGAGAAGCTTCTCCTGTATAGATCCGGGTACTCATTAAAAACTGTCCCATCATCATTCCCTCCTTTCTTCTGATTTTTCCGGCTCCGAAGCATCCGGCCTGTATGGATCCAGAATTCTCCGAAGCTGCTTCATACGTTCTGTATCATAGATGCTAATCTCATAAAAGGGCGGCTGGATCCCGGCTCTTATCAGCTGGCGTAACGCTCCTTTGCAGTCTCCCTCTGCGAGGTCGCAGCGTGTGACCACTCCGATGACAGGAACGCGGAAGGCTTTTGCAAATCCCGGAGGATATACCTCCCGTTTTCCCTTTGCATCCGCAGTCATCACCACACAGGAGGCGTCCTGAGCCGCCGCAATGAGATGATGGTGCATCCATGGGCTTTCCAGATACGCTCCCGGCGTATCCAGTGTATTCTTTCTGTAAACCATATTCTGGACCCTGCGGATATCGCTGCTGCCTTCCAGCCAGGCAGCCAGCGTTGTTTTTCCGCTTTTTCCGGGCCCTATGATCATGATCCGTTTCTTTCTCACGTTCTCGTTATCTCCGCGGCCGCAAACCCCAGCACCCGTTTCAGCGTATCCGTCACAGCCCTGAGGGCTGTATCTACGCTTTCCACATCTCCGGAAATCACCACAGAACCGGTAAAACGGTCTAAAAATCCGATCTCCACATCAGACGCCTTGGCTGCAATATCCGCCGCGATCATGGCTGTCTCAAAGGGAGAAAGGGTCAGAATGCCAATAGCTCCTCTGCCCTCAATCCCAAGACATTCATAGATCTCCGGCACCGGAGAAGCGATCACATGGGCGATCGTCACCTGTTTGCCCGGAACCGATTCTTCAATCACCCGTCCGGCAGGCATAATTCCTTCTGTCACGGCTCCTCCTTACCTGTCAGTGGCGCACTACGGTTACAGGGAAATCATAGGCTTTCATCCAGCCCTCGATCCGGTCTAAATCCTCCTGGCTTAAGCTGGGGTCTCCCTCAATGGGGTAGGGCTTATCCAGCTGCCCGTATTTTCCCACGCCCATTTTATGATAAGGAAGAAGATCCACTCCCTTAAAGTTTGGATCATCCCGGAACGGAAGCAGAAACTGGATCACCTGATCAATTTCTTCCTTGCTGTCATTGATACTCTTTAACATCGGCATACGCACCTTCACGTTATAGCGCCTTGTCAAAAGCTCTTTTAAATTGGATAAGATCAATTCATTTCCAATTCCTGTCAGCTCATTATGACGTTTGGGATCCATATGCTTAATATCAAACAGGAACAGATCCACATATTCCGCAATGGCAAAGAGCTTGTCCGGCTTCGTGTGTCCGCAGGTTTCAATGGCCGTATTGATTCCCTGGCTCTTGCAAGCCATAAGGAGCTCCCTGGCAGCTTCCGGCTGTGCCGTACATTCGCCGCCGCCCAGGGTAACGCCGCCGCCTGACATACTGTAAAATGCAGCGTCCTCCTCTACTATCTCAAGAAGCTCGGATACAGTTTTTACCTGGCCGTTGACTTCCAGAGCAGCCTGAGGGCATACGGACTTACATTTTCCGCAGCCGGTACAGTCAATATCCCGGCGCACCCGGTGGATGCCCTCCGGTGTGATCTCATGGATCCCCACCGGACAGGCGTCCACACAAAGGCCGCAGTTGACGCAGGAGTTTTTCTTAAACATAATCTGGATCTTCCGCTCCAGACCTTCCGGGTTGGCGCACCATTTGCAGCGCAGCGGACAGCCTTTGAAGAATACGATGGTGCGGATTCCCGGTCCATCATACATATTGTATTTCTGAACATTAAAGATCAGAGCTTTTCTTTCCATGATATCTCTCCTAACTGCCCCACGCCCGGATTAAAAATGAGTCAGCATGGTACGGCTGATGATCTCATCCTGTACATCCTTGCACAGCTCTACGAAGAAAGCACTGTATCCGGCAACACGCACGATCAGGTCGCGGTACTGCTCTGGATGCTTCTGAGCCTCGATCAGGGTCTTGTTATCCAGATAGTTAAACTGCATCTCGCCGTTTCCAAACATGCAGGCTGTACGCAGCAGGGTGATCAGGCTTTCCTCGCCCTCAGGAGTATCAAGAAGGCCTGCCATGATCTTGAAGTTATGTACCATACCGATGTTCATATTATCATTGGACATCTTGGATACAGACTTGATAATAGCGGTCGGGCCCTTGAAGTCAGCGCCCTGGCTTGGGCTGATTCCGTCAGACAGAGGCAGCCATGCATGGCGTCCGTTTGCAGACGCACCGGTCATCTGGCCGAATGGGGTATTATTGGAAATGGACAGAGTACCATGGCTCAGGATAGAGTAAAGAGTCTTGTACTGTCTGTGCTCATGCTCGGTAAAGTTGATCAGATCTGCCGCAATATCATCTGCGTAATCGTCATCATTTCCATACTTAGGAGCGTTCAGACAGTCGGTGCGGATCTGCTCATATCCATTAAAGTCTGCTTTTAATGCTTCATTTAACTGCTCCAGCGTATATTTCTTATCGTCAAATACCAGCTTCTTGATGGCTGCCATGGAGTCTGCATAGGTAGCAAGTCCGGACCATACAACGCCTGGTCCAAAGTTATACATAGCGCCGCCGGAGGATACGTCCTTTCCCTTTTCCATACAGCCCTCGTACATAATGGACATCAGAGGCTTCGGAGCCAGCTCTCTGTGAACTCTCTGGGAAATAACCGTAGCAACGCTGGTCCACTTTGTGATGTATTTGATCTCTTCCTTAACGGCAGCTTCAAACTCTTCATATGTCTTAAAGCTGTTTAAGTCACCCATATCCGGGCAAACCTGCTTGCCGTACCACAGCGGAACACCGTGATTTAATACAAGCTCGATACAAATGGGCCACTGTGTATAAGCGGTAGAGGTCCACTGATAGAGACGGCCGGCCTTCTGAGGCTCTACACAGCCCATCAGGCAGTAATCTCTTGCATCCTCGATGGAAACGCCCTTTGCCAGCATCATCTTGATATGTGTATCATCAAAGTGGCAGGCAGGGAAGCCCATTCCGGAACGTACTACATCTACGATCTTCTTTAAGTACTTTCTCGGGGACTTGTTGTGGATACGGCAGGCTAAAGACGGCTGGTAAATCTTTACATGACGTACTGCATCCATTAACAGATAGGTCAGGTCATTGGTTGCATCACGGCCCTCTCTTGTAACGCCGCCTACGCACATATTTACGAATGGCTGATAGCCTGCAAAGAACTTGGAACCGCCCTCGCTGGTGATCCACATCATCTCAGACATCTTGATCAGCATACAGCCTGCAAGCTCAAATGCCTGGAAGTCATTCATTCTGCCGGACTCAATGTCTGCCTTGTAGAACGGGTACATATACTGGTCTACACGGCCGATGGACATACCGGTCTGATTCTCTTCCACAACAAGCAGGGACTCGATGGTCCATACTGCCTGGATTGCCTCCCAGAAGGTCTCAGGCTTGTGAGCAGGAACCTTTGCATTAATCTCGGAGATCTTGTAAAGCTCTGCCTTTCTCTTTGGATCGGTCTCTTTGTCAGCCAGTTCCTTTGCATATTCGGACATTCTTCTGGCATAGATCATTACACCTTCAGTTGTCTCGATAATGGACTTGTAGAAGTAGATCTTCTCAATATCATCTGGATTCTCGTAGTGAAGCTTTGTTAAATGCTCTCTTGCTTCATTCTGGATATCCAGCATACCCTTCTTCATCAGGATTACATCATAGCCGGGGTTGGAGTCGCCGCCGCCGTTTAATGCATGGTAGGAGCAGTCGGATACGAAGGACTCGCCGGATAACTCCCATACGCCTGCCTCACGGTACTGATCCTCGCAGTACTCATCTACGGATTTGCCCTTCCAGAATGGGAACAGCTCCTCACGCATGATCTTCTTGTCTTCCTCGGAAATGTAGAATGGATCCTGAGGTCTTGTTCCGATGGTATCAATCTCATCTACCATCCATCTCCATGCGATATCTGGTGAGAATGCGCCGGCTCTGGGTGCGCCGCAGGGTGCGCCTACAATCAGCTCGTTATCCTGAATAACCAGAGGAGCTGTCTCACAGCAGTAGCGGAAGCACTTTGCTCTTAATTCGATCTTTGGCATACCGGGATTTTCAGCAGCAATCTTTGTGATCGCTCTTGCGCGGTAGGTCGTGATGGATGGCTTCTGCTTTAAGTAATTCTCCTTTAACAGCTTTAAACGTCTTGTCATGCCGTCCGGAATCTGAGTTCCCTCAGAAGGATACTCGCACAGATCCTTTGCGGTCTCTTTTTTTGTATCTTCTTTTCCAATTTCCTGTGAAACAGATTCAAACATCTTCATCAGAGAAGCTTTCTCTTCAGGAGACATATTTTTTGTCGCTTCTGCAAGCTTATTTGAAAATTCTCTAATATCCAAAATAAATCCCTCTCTTTCTGGCTGCCTGTTTATGAACAGAGTCCATGGATCCCAAATGCTGCCTTTCTTCTATAGATCATGTGAAGAGGCGATACATTCTCTGCAGTGATCCCCTCTTTTGAGGTCACGCTTCCAAGGATCACTGTGGGGAACAGGTCTGTTGTAACTCCCATGGCGCCCCATACAGCCGGCGTATTGATCAGCACACGGCCTACGGGCTTCTTTAAGGCAAACTGCCGAATGACTTCCGGATCCTGCGAATGAATGGTAAGCGTATTGCCCCGGCTTTCTCCCACCAGAAGCTCAATACATTTTTCACAGGCATGAATCCAGTCTTCTTCAATGTAAAATGCCAGTACCGGGCATAAAAGCCCTTTGGCATATGGATTAAAATCCGTTATATAAGACTGCTCGGATACAAGGACCTTTGTATGCTCCGGCACTGCAAATCCAGCTTTCTGAGCCAGCCATGCTGCCGTTTTTCCGATGAACTCCTTATCCGGAAGCCCCGTTCCTTTTTCCAGTCCCAGAAACGCAGTCAGCTGTTTCTGTTCTGTCTCCGTCATAAAATAGGCCCCGTGACGGATCAGTTCCTCCTTTACCTGAGCGGCGATCTGCCGGTCTGCCACCACATACTGCTCGCTTCCTGCTCCGGTTCCGCAGTTAAAGCCCCGGCTGTCCGTAATACATGCCGCCGCCCTGCTTATATCTGCTGTTTTTTCAATAAATACCGGTCCGGGAGCGATCCCTCCGTATAAAACCGGGCATCCGGTGCGGCTGCAGGCTTCCAAAAGCGGCCGTTCACCCATATTCAGGATCAGATTTGTCTCCGGGTGTGAAAGAAGCTCGATGGCCCCTTCCTTTGCCGCTGTCTCACTGCAGGATAAAGCTCCCCGGACCAGTCCGGCCTCAAGAGCCGCTTCCTCCAGGATATGTACGGTACGCACCGTGGTCTTCACCGCTCTGGGATGGGGTGCAAAAACAATGGCGTTTCCTGATTTTACCGCGCATACGGCAGCGCTCAGAACCGCAGCCACCGGGCTTACAGCCGGTGCAGCCGCAGCGATCACGCCCATTGGAACGCCGATTTCCAAAACGCCCTGAGCCTCATCTGTGCTGAGAACGCCTACGCATTTCATAGGTTCCAGAGTTTTCCGCATTTTCTTGATCAGGAGCTTTGCCTGAAGCAGCTGATCCTTTGCGTCTCCGTATCCCGTTTCCCGAACCGCCTCTTCTGTAAGCTGTTCCAGCTTAAGCTCTAAAGCATCCATCATGCAGGCTGCGATCCGGTCCAGTTTCTTCTGTTCAAAAAGAGCCAGTGTTTTCTTTGCTTCGGCCGCCTCTTCCATCAAAACTCTTGCTTCCTGGACTGCCTTTAAGTCTTTGTCGATAAACTTCATTTCACTGCTCCCTTCTGCCTCTTATTTACTCTTCCTGAGGCAAAAGATTGGTCAGACTGTAGCGGGTAACGATCTTGCCCAGATCCTGATGCGGTCTTGGGATCACCACAGAGCTGTATACCTCTGCTCCCATATTTTCTACTGCCTTCACCCCGGCATCTACCGCTGTACGGCAGGCTCCCACATCGCCCTGTACAATAACGGAAATATAACCGGAAGCAACATTTTCATAGCCGATCAGTTCTACATCAGCCGCCTTGCACATCGCGTCTGCAGCCTCCAGAACAAATACCAGGCCGAAGGTCTCAATACATCCAATGGCTTCATATCTTTCCATATTTTTCCCTCTCACATCTCGGTTTATAGCAGCGGTCACGCGTCAATATCGTGTACCGAAACGATCTCTCCAACGGCACGGATCGGTCTTGGCATTACATTCTTTGCTGTCAGCTTTCCGATCGCGGCTGCGGCTGCGGCGCCGGCCTCGACAGAGGAACGCACAGCGGCCACATCGCCCTTTACCATGATTGTTACCAGAGTCGATCCAACATTCTCATAAGAGATGAGCTCCACATCTGCGGCCTTTAACATCTTGTCTGCCGCTTCCAGAGCCGGAACCAGTCCAAGGGTCTCTACCAGTCCGAGAGCCTCTTCACCATAATATCTCATATGCCGTTTCTCCTTTCCTATCTGCTGCGGTATTTAGCAGGAACGTATTTTTCCACGGTTGTGCGGCCGTCGTCTGTAATGGCAAACCGGAGAGAAAGATCTCCGTTTACATCCAGCTCATGGCTTACCAGAGTGCACATTCCGTTGGCCTCTAAGGACATCGTATGATCCAGATACATATCCTTTGTAAACTGTTTCTCATGTCCGTACTGGGGCTTCATTGCCTCCATGATCTCGTTGATATCAGCATTTTTCACAGTGCTTAAATAGTTGAGCACCGCCATTCTTGCGGGCAGCAGCATATTACACCTCTCCCTTCTTGAAAAAGTCCAGCGGGTTCATGGTAACCAGGATCGCACCAAAGATGATTACAACAGAACCAACTACGATGGTAGTTGTTACAGGCTGTCCCAGGAACAGGATACAGAATAATACGCCCCAGAATGCATATGTAACGTTTAAGCTCATGCCGATGGCACAGCCGACTGTGGAATTTGCCTTGTACCACAGAAGGAAGGAAGCGCCTGCGCTCAGTCCGGATACTGCCAGCCACAGAGCCGGAATACCAGCTGACATGGTGCCGCCTAAAAGTCCAAGTCCGCCTACTAAGGGAACGATGATCACCAGATCTACCAGACCGGAGAAGAGCTGACGGATATTGGTTGCCACATCTGTATCGATCATGGCTCCGCCGTAGCTGGAAAGCATTCCCTCAAGTCCCCAGCACACAGCCGCGATCAGTGCGCAGATAATTCCCAGTGTAAAGTTCGGGCTGCCTTCCGGTTTTACCCAGTTGATGATGATAGCGCCTGCCACACAGGTAAGCATACCTGCTACCACACGCTTGGTTGGACGCTGCTTTAAGAAAATCCATGCAAACAGAGCGCCGAACAGGCCGCAGGTTGCAGAAATGGGGATCGCATAAGCACCGGCCAGAGCCAGGCCTACCAGATAAGCGCCGTTAGCGATAGGGCCTCCCAAAAGTGCTCCCAGGATCATCATCTTTCCTGGGAAGGTATTGGCTGTACGTCCAATCTCTGCCAGACGTCCCTTTTTTGCATTGTAGATCGTAAGCCAGATACCGGCGAACAGATCGTTCAGTCCGGAACATACATAAGGGGCTGCCAGGATACCAACCGCACTTACAAGTGGTTCATAATAGCCCGCAACCAATACCAAAGTCGTATAGATTCCGTATGTAAGGCCGGAAAGAGCTCCTGCTGTAAGGCCTGTTACGCGGAATTTTTTGCTCAGCTGCTTCATCTTCATATCCGCAGCAGATGTGTTTGTCATATTGCCGCTCATTGCGTTTCTCTCCTTTGATTATTCTGCCTTTCCGCCTCCCGGAAGGATGGTCTCCACTTCTCCGTGGGGACGTGGGATTACATGAACGGATACCAGCTCTCCGATCCTCTGGGCTGCAGCAGCGCCTGCATCTGTAGCTGCCTTAACCGCGCCTACATCGCCTCTTACCAGAACTGTGATCAGGCCGCCTCCTACTTTTTCCTTGCCGATCAGAGTTACATTGGCAGCCTTTACCATGGCATCTGCTGCTTCAATAGATGCTACAAGTCCCTTTGTCTCGATCATTCCTAATGCATCGTACTTCATGTTTCTTCTCCTTCTTTTTCTTCTTTTTTACAGCCAGCGCGCGCAGTATGCATGATCTTTTCACAAAAAGCATACATTTTCTGTACATTTAGTATAATCCATTCCCATATGTGGAAGGTCAAGTGTAATTTATCGATTTTTCAACAGACGATTTCTCCATCTTTTATTGTATATATCGCATAATATCGTTACTTTTTTCACAGCAATATGACGAAGAAACCGGCGTACACAAAAAAGCAGAAGGGTTTTCCTTCTGCTTTTTATCCCTGAAAGAAGTTTTCCTGTAAGTGAAAGCTCTTTCCATTCTTTTCCCCTATGGGGAAGGTTTTTGTTTTATTCCTCTAAAATTCGTATGGGCAGAATAATCTCTGTCACAAATTCATCCTCATTTGCAGTGGTCCAGTAATCTACCACATACCGTTCATAAACATTCGGCCCCAGGGATGCCCCCTTTGCTTTCGCCCATTCCGCCAGCTTCTGATAGCTTTCCTCGATCCGGTCATGGGAGCCCACATGATAGATCGTCGCTGCCAGAAAGCCGCCGAAATTGATCTCATTCGTTCCGCAGCAGCAGGGATGGATGGGTTTCTGCATGATCCTGGCCTGTCTGCAGGTTCGTTTCATCTTTTCCTTCCAGGATGGAAATTCCAGGATTACCGGCCCGGTGATCTCATTTTTTACCGTGTCCAGATAATTGACCCAGGGAATATTGATAATCGAATCCATGTAGTGATATTCAAACTCCTGATCCATATAGCAGTAATGATCCTCACTTACATAGCGCATTCCCACTTCCTGGATTTTATTGTAAAGCACTGCCCTTGCCTCCTGGATCAGTTCATACCAGTCCTTTACAGATACATAGCTGTTGTGGATCGCATGTTCCTGCTCCCGCAGCTCATTGATCTTGCTGCGAAAGCAGGAGCCTACCACATAGTAATCTCCGCCCTTTACCAGCCCCTGCATCTCCTCCAGCCGAAACCCCATCTGCTTGTAATATTTTAAAATAGGGATCCGGAGAATGGTATCCAGGGTGTAATAACGGTAACCGTTCTCACCTACCTCATCCGGCGCGATCACGCCGATCTTATCATAAAAGCGGAGAGCCTTTGTAGAGATATTGCACAGCTTGCTTACTTCTCCGATGGAATACAGTTTGTTTGCCGCCATAACCCCTATACCTCCTTTTCCTATCTCCTGCCAAGCTTCTGCTCCGCTTCCTCAAGGGAAGGATATCCGTAAAAAGCCACTGTATGCTCCAGCGTTTCCCGGACCGGATTGCGCCCATCCTTCATCCGCTTTAAAAGCATGGCTGCATAAAGCTTTAAGGTTTTGTCGGAATATGTACCAAGCTCGCCTTTTAAATACGTTTCACTTGAAGTATTGAACATCCCGTCCTCTGATGCAGAAAGGCTGCGCCCCATAGACATAACTGAGGGGAATTTTTCTGCTGTTTCCCTTGTCCAGTCCATCATAAGGGAAACGAGCAGCTCCTCCAGGACTTTTCTTGCCGGATCCCTGTAAGGCAGACGGTCCTTTAATGCATCATATTCCTCCGGCGCAGTATGCTCCATCATCCTGGCATACTTTTCCGTCAAAAGGTTCCAGCCTGATTGTTTGGCCTCTTTTAAATCTTCCTGATAACTTTCCAACACCGGCAGATCCCAGGTATAAAACTGGCTTTTGCGCATAATGTCAAAAGTGTAAGGATCTTCCTGACAGGAAGCCCGTCCGCCCTGATTTTTCACCTGTGTAAACTGCTGCCACTCCATAGCGGTAATCTCATCTGCCAGAGTCCTGATTTCCTTTGACGGAGCAGCATCAGATTCAGAAGATTTCTCCTCTTTTTGTGTTTTCTCCCCAGAAAGTTTTTCCATCCGCGATAAAACTTCCGCCTTCTGGCGCTCTAAAAACAGCTCGTCACTGTCTGTCAGCCCCTGCTTCTTCAGTTCATCTAAAATAATCCCGCAGACATTCTCAATCCGCTCCTCTGTTTCCTCCTCGTCCGGACGGCTGCCTGCCAGCTGTTCCAGCGCTCCCTTAAGCTCCCGCACACAGATAAACGCCTCCATAGCCCGCAATCTCCACTTATAAAAGGGCATATACTGGCGGTTTAAAAGATATCCCGCCTCTGCAGAAGCCTGAATAAACTCTGCAAGGCTGGCCTGCATCATCCCGATATCCCTTCTGCGGCGGCCCCGCTCATAATTATACTGTCCGGACTGGGCCATTTTTCCCAGACAAAGTCCCAGACGGTACAGGCGTACCTTTTCCGGACAGGCTTCAAATTCCCTCCTGCGTCTGGTAAATTCTCCCAGTTTATCTTCAAAAATAGCTCCGCTGACCGCAGTTCTTAACTGCTCCGGAGGGATCCTGTTCCATGCGGCCATGCCCTCAGCCGTTTTGCATTCTGGAGCATGTTCCAGACCGGTAAGCTTTTTGTAAAAAGCACCGATTTCGATCACTCCCACGCGGCCCGCTCCCTCTTTTGTCGTATTTCGCACGGGAATCCCCTTAAAACTCTCTGCCAGCCTGTCATAATCTGCCTGAAGCTGTTCTCCGATTGCTTCATAGTCCTCTTTTGTAAGCCAGAAACAGAAGCCGGGACCAAAATCGTGATCTGTAGAATATACATCATCCAATCCCAGACATTCTGAGCCTTCTCCCGCCAGGCCTGCGGCAATCCGGTCCGCGTAGGCAGGATATTTTTCCAGCAGCATAGGACGGCCCTTTTGTTCATAAAAGCTCCTTGCCAGATCCAGTCCGCAGATCCCGCTCTTTTCAAAGGCCTCTCTTCGGGCTTTCACATCAAGAACCTGCTCCCGGTTGCGGTTTAACGTCTGCCATCCGTCATTTTTTCCGTACAGACGGTTGATGAGCTCCATAGCCTGTCTGTAATACGCTTCCGCCTCATCCAGTTCGCCCCGATGAAAACAGGCTTCCGCCAGACCGGCCAGAGCAGAAGGGTAATGGGGATCCGGATTTCCGGGAAGGTTTTCAAAAAGCGCTGCCGCCTCCTTCATATACCGTGCGCCTCTGGCTGTGCGGTGCATCTTAAAGCAGATATTTCCCAGATTGGTCAGCGTTGTAGCACACTCTGCCTGAGCGTCAGGAAGACGGCGGATCATATCAAGCGCCTTTAAGCCCCTTTTCTCTGCCTCCGAAAGCCGTCCGGTTTCCGCATACAGAAGGCTCAGATTATTGTGAAGGCCCGCCAGACGGTAATCCGGCTCCTTTAAAAGAGAGGCGTATACCTTCTCGGCTTCCCTGTAAGCCGCTTCTGCCTCCTCATACCTTCCCGCCGCACGAAAGCCGGTGGCTGCGTTCAAACAGGTAGTTCCGTGATGAAGTGTTCCGGAAAGCCCCAGTTCCCTCACCAGCTCCATCGCCTCTTTCGCACAAAGCACACATTTTTCATACTCTCCCCTTACACGATAATATCCTATCAGTTCATTTAAAACAGCCAGAATGCCCCCCTTGTCATCTGCCTGCCTCGCTGTTTTCATGCCTTCTGTAAGATATTCTTCTGCCAGATCCATACGTCCGTTCTCATACAGACGATCCAGCCCATTCATAAATTCATCTAATTGGAACACGCCGCAGCCCCCTCCTTTGTATGATTTGTATAAAATATATTTGTTTTGTGCGAATGTTTGTTTATTTTATCACCACCAGACGAGAATTGCAAGACCAACCCTATATCAGATTTGCTGCAATCGGAACTGCGATCACGGTCATCAAACCTGCCACAGCGATGGAGAGACTGCTCATAGCCCCTTCAATCTCCCCCAACTCCAGCGCCTTAGCGGTACCAATGGCATGAGCGCTGGTGCCTAAAGCCAGCCCCCTGGCAATGGGGTGGCGCACCCCCGTGATGCGAAATACCAGTTCTCCCAGTACATTTCCGATCACACCTGTGAGGATAATACTCATAACAGTCAGGGTGACGATCCCCCCCGCCTCCTCACTGACTCCCATTCCGATAGCCGTGGTAATGGACTTTGGAAGCAGCGTGACATAATTTACATGGGAAAGCCCCATCAGCCGGCACATGAGAAAAATGCTCACCACGCTGGCTGCCACTCCTGATCCAATGCTTGCAAATACAGCCGCTCCGTATTTTTTCAGCAGATGGAGCTGCTTATAAAGAGGGATCGCCAGGCACACCGTGGCCGGTGTTAAAAGCCAGCCCAAACCGGAGGCACTTTGACTGTAGACCGCATAATCCACTCCTGTTCCCAAAAGAAAAACAATGATAACAGCCGCTGACACCAGAAGCGGATTTAAAAGAGCAAGCCTTGTCTTTTCTTTCAGCCAGCAGGCAGACAAATACGCTCCGACACTGAATACAAATCCCCAATACTGTGACTGTTCCAAAAATTCCTTCAGTATTTCCTTCATCCTCTTAGTCCTCCTCTTTCTTATTTCCGCTCTCCACCATTCTCTGGGCCACTGTTCCCGTAACTGCCATGACGATCACCGTTGACGTGGCAATAATAAGCAGAAACGGCAGGAGCACCTCCCGCAGCTGGTCTGCACTTTCAATAATCCCTACGGTAGCCGGAATAAACATCATGCTCATGGTATCCATGAGAAAATTTCCGGTCCCCTCTACGCTTTCCAGCTTCACGATCCCGCTCATCAGGGCTGTCAGCATTAAAAAAAGGCCGTATACGCCTGCCGGTACTGGAAACGGAAGAAAGTGGCTGAGGGCCTCTCCTGCCAGGGTGACCCCCAGGATAATGCCAATTTGTTTTACATACTTCATATGGATTCCTCCTACTGTTTTATATGTACTCTCCCAACCATCCTATACGCCGTCCTATTCTATCACCACCCATTTTCAGGCGCAAGGTCTGAATTCATAAAATACAAAGGAAATACAATCCACCCGGTCTTGCATTCCGGACAATGGCCGATTACAATAAAAGAAAACATATCCGGAAAGGATCTGAATTCTATGAAATTTTTTTACGCTGACGCACTGGAGCATAGGCGGCATTTAAAGCTTTCCGCTCTTTTTGATCTCTGTTTTCCGTCCCCCGGCCTTCCCGGCGCTTTGCCGGCAGATGCAGACGGCCTCTGGCTGGCTGCTGATGAAAATGACGAACTGACCGGCTGCCTGCTCCTGTTCCAAACGGATCTTCATTCCTGGGAAGGAATCCCTTTCGTTCATCCAGCTTACCGCAGGAAGGGGATTTTTTCCGCTCTGCTGGCAAATGCCTGCCAAAAGGGGAACTGTCCCGGAGAGGATGACCTTTTCTTTTCCGTCCGTCCCACGCAGACACTCTGGCTGCAGGTTCTCAACTCCATTGAAGCCGAAAAAGCCTTTGATGAATACATGATGGAATACTCATTTCAAAACCTTCCATCTGCCCGCCTGAAAACAGAAGCCGATTTTTCAGACGAGCTTACCGTTTCCTTTCAGGGAACAGAAGGAATGGCCTCTTGCCCTCATGTATCCTGCCTTCTCTCCGCTCACGGCTCCTCGGTCTATCTGTATCAGCTCCTTACCGAAGAGGCGTTTCGCGGACAGGGACGGGCTTTGGCTTTTCTGCACCATCTTTTTCCCCGGCTGAAAGCCCTTGGATTTTCCTCTGTCCGTCTCCAGGTATCGGGAGAGAATCTTCCTGCCATGGCCCTGTATAAAAAAACAGGGTTTCATATCACTGAAACCCTGTCCTTTTATCTTTATTAAACGGAATACACCGCGCCTAATCCCGGCGCACCTCTACTCCCTGAGCTTCAATGCGCTTTCGGATCTCCAGCATCTTTTCATCTGTCTGGGCAATCACATCGGCGCATTCTTTTAATTCCCCGCTGATCTCCCCGTCTGTATCTACAAATGACTTTTTGTATTTCAGCTCATGATCCAGACTGGCCCAGAAATCCATAGCAATGGTGCGGATCTGAACCTCTACGCGGATAAAACGCTTGGAATCCGTAAAAAATACGGGAACCTCCACGATCATGTGATAGCTGCGGTAGCCGTTGGGCTTTGGATTTTTGATATAATCCTTTACCGCGATCACCTTTACATCATCCTGGCGCACCAGCATCTCTGCCACTTCGTAAATATCATCCACAAAAGAGCAGATAATCCGTACTCCCGCCACGTCATCCAAGTTTTTAACCATCGATTCCAGAGATACCTCCAGTCCCCGGCGCTGCAGCTTTTCCACAATACTCAACGGCTTTTTCACACGAGACTTGATCATCTCAATGGGGTTTCTCTGGTTCTTTACCGAAAGCTCGTCATTTAAGACCTCCAGCTTCGTTTTTACCTCCCGGATGGCGCAGGTATAGTGCATCATCACCTGCTGGAACTGTCTTGCCTGATCCAGCCAGATATCCGGAACCTGGGCCACATCCGGAACACGGACGATGGACTGGTGAAGTTCGCTGTTGGGGCTAAGATTCGTATTCATTGATTTTGCCACCTCATATTGTCCTACAGAGCTTCCACTGCTTCTGCAGCCTTTTCAAACCATGGCATCTCGATGTACTCTACCCGTCCGCCGTCAACCATCTGAGCGATCTTCGGATCAATCGGGATCTGAGCCAGAACCTTTAAGCCATTTTCCTGTGCTGCCTGCTCCACATGGCTTTCGCCAAATACATGGATGTGTTTTTTGCAGTCCGGACATTCCAGATAGCTCATGTTCTCCACTACGCCCAGAATGGGGATATCCATCTTCTTTGCCATATTAACAGCCTTTGCCACGATCATGCTTACCAGCTCCTGAGGAGAGGTAACGATGATAATTCCGTCTACCGGAAGAGACTGGAAAACCGTCAGAGGCACGTCGCCGGTTCCCGGAGGCATATCCACAAACATATAGTCCACGTCCTGCCACAGGGTTTCCGTCCAGAACTGCTTTACAGCGCCTGCGATCACAGGGCCTCTCCAGATCACGGGATCTGTGGCGTTTTCAAGAAGCAGATTGGCAGACATGATCTCCACGCCCTCTAAGGATTTTGCCGGAATCATCAGACGTCCATCCAGAGTCACAGCCGGTCTCTCGTCTGCCACGCCAAAGGCCATGGGGATCGAAGGGCCTGTAATATCCGCATCCAGAATGGCTGTGTGGTGGCCCTTGCGGTTCATGCTTACAGCCAGCATGGAGGTTACAAGGGATTTGCCCACGCCGCCCTTTCCGCTCACAATGCCGATGACCTTTTTCACCTTGCTTTCCGGAGCCAGAGCCTCTAAAAAGCTTGTTTTATCTGTTGTACGGCTCTCACAGTTTGCGCTGCAGGAACCGCAGTCATGATTACATTCGCTCATGATCATATTCTCCTTTCAAATTTCAGTTTCCTTTTCTGCCAGAAGCAGACACTCTTTTTATTATAATCCTTTCCCGGCGGAATGTCCATTCCTTTGAACGTTTGTTTCTGCATTTTACAGGCTTAATCCCTTACAGCATGGCCCCCAGAAAATCCCTCAATCCAAACCGCGGATCCTTTGTAAGGCGCTCCTCCAAGAGCAGGCGGTTTTCGTCTGAATGCTCCACCTCTCTGGAATAGGTGTGTGCTGCATCCGCCATGGCCTTTACATCCAGGCTCCCCTGCTCCATAAAACGCTCTAAAGCCATATCCTGAATGATCAGTACAGAGGCCAGGGCCATTTTAAGCTTTCCATAAGGATTTTCATTGTAAACGCTTCCGCAAAAGTAGGTAAATACAAAGTATACCATCAGCTGCTCAGTCCATAATTCAAGTTCAGGACAGGCCTTTAAACATACGTTCCAGGCCTTTTTATAAGCCTCTTCCCCATTTCCGTAAAGAGAGCCTTCGATTTTCCCCCTTCTGGAAGGCCATTTGAGGTTTAAGGGCTCCATTTCCCCCAAAAGGGAAAACAGCTTTTTAAGAAAATCATACCGGCTTCCCTGAATTTTCTTTTCTTCAAAATACCTGATCCGATCCTCCCGTTCATATCTGGCAAACAGGGCGTCGGCTTCATAAAGCCGGTTTCTCCGAATCCTTCCCTGAAAGTCATGGCCCAAAGCCAGCACCATGGAAAGCCGCAGGGAAACCGGCGTCTTCCGGTCCTGGAGCAGTTTAAAAATAAGGCTTCTGGCATCTATGAGCTTTGTATACAGGAAAAAATCAAAGTCCTCATAGGTTTCCTCCCGCTCATCCTCCTTTTCCAGAAAGCGAACCGGTTCCTTACAGCCAAGGATCAGTTCTGCAGCCACTGGACAGGAAAGACACAGAGAAATCTCTCGGCAGCCCTCAAATTCCTCTGTATGGCGGGGATACTGCCTGCAGGTCCGGCACAGGCTGTCCTTTCCCTGTTCAATATAAAGATCGCAGAGATTTTCCTCATTTAAGAAGGCACAGCGCCCTTCATAGCGCAGAAAGGAACCCTCCTTCCAGTCAATGGAATTATGCAGGCGGTTTCCAAAGGAACCCTCTGTCTTCCGGTACCGTTTTAAGGCCTTATCATCAATCATAATTGCCCATCCGGCACAACAGGTATCGGGACATTTTGACCCGATACACTGAAACATTCTGTAATAATGGGGATATGTATACAGCATTTCTTATCTCTCTTTTCCGAATATGTACGTCTGAGGCGCACACTACTCCTGTGTTTTTGTTTCCTTTCGTCCCAGCCGGATCTCTTCCAGATAATCATTCAGCTCTTTATCTGCTCCCTGAAACAGGTAATGTTTGCCAGGTGCTCCCAGGCGTTTTTTCTCCTCGCAGATCAGCTGCTCCGTCCACTCAATATCCTCTCTCAAATCTTTTGCAGACATCAGGCAGCAGCCCTGTCCGTAAATGATCAGCTGCTCTAAACCGTCTGAGGTAGCCACGGTCACGCTGTACTTCCGCCCAATGCGGTGAGCCAGCTTTTCAATATATTGATCCGCTGTTTCCGCCTCTTTGGTGTATACTACATGGATGTTGTTGTAGTCCAGCGCTTCCCCTGTATTCCCTGAAACCTTGTAAGCGTCAAATACCAGGATCAGCGTACATTTCTTATAGCCCTGATAATTGCACAGAATATCCATCAAACGGTGGCGGGCGCCCTCAATGGTCGTTTTCGACAGCTCCCTGAGTTCCTCCCAGGCGAAAATAATATTATAGCCGTCCACAAGAAGGTACTCTGTTTCCTCCTCCTTTTTTTCCTCCGGCTTTCTTTTCTTTTCACTGGCAAAAACCCGGCTTCTCGCTCCCTCCTGGCCAGGATTTTTCCGGCGTACCGGGCCGAAGGTGCGCTCGAAAATAGCTTCCAGCTCCTTATCATCCGTCCAGGAGCCTCCTGCACCGCCCAAAACACGGCCCGGCTCCGAACCGTTGGAACGGACATCCGCGGCAGATACTTTCCTTTCAGCCTCATTCTCCGCCTGTTTCTTCTTTAAAGGACTTTCCAGATGCATATAGTCCTCCACCTGATCCCAGGGTACCACAAAACCGGCTCCATGGGAGCAGAATACAGAACCGGTTGGATTTTCCAGGTCTGCCTCCGGATCATATCCTGCCTGGCCGATGATCTCCTCCTCATTGTGGCAGGGCTCATAATCCCTGTACCACAAGGACAGCCGTCCTCTTCCCTTTGTATAGGCAGTGACCTCTCTCTGATAATCCCTCAGATTCACCACCGGCCCTTTTCCTGTAAGAACCGCCATATCCCCTTCGGTTTCCGGAGGATCAAATACGCCGTTTTTCCGCTCTATATCTGCCATTGCCCGTCCCAGATTCTCCGCAGGAATCTCCATACGGAACCCATAATACGGCTCCAGCAGGCGGCATTTTCCCGCACGCAGCCCCTGGCGCAGAGCCCGGTACGTCGCCTGGCGGAAATCCCCTCCCTCTGTGTGCTTAATATGGGCCCGTCCGGTTAAAAGGGTAATCCGCATATCTGTAATCTCAGCCCCTGTAAGAACGCCTCTGTGACGTTTTTCCTCCAGATGGGTCAGCACCAGCCTCTGCCAGTTCCGGTCCAGCACATCCTCGCTGCAGACTGTGTCAAACTGCAGGCCGCTTCCCGGTTCCCCAGGCTCCAGAAGAAGATGCACCTCCGCATAATGGCGCAGAGGTTCAAAATGGCCCACGCCCTCTATGGGCTCCAGGATTGTTTCCTTATACACGATATTTCCCGTACCGAACTCTGCCTCAAGACCATACCGCTCACGGATCAGTGTTTTTAAAATCTCGATCTGTACTTCACCCATAACCTGAGCCTTGATCTCGCCTGTGGCCTCTTCCCAGAGGATGTGAAGCTCCGGCTCCTCCTCCTCCAGCTGGCGCAGATCCCGGAGGCTTTTATGCACATCCGTACCTTCCGGAAGAAGAATGCGATAGGTCAGCACCGGTTCCAGTACCGGAAGCTCAGAAGCAGCCTCTGCTCCCAGCCCCTGTCCCGGAGCAGAGGAAAGAAGGCCGGTAACTGCGCAGACCGTACCTGTCTGCGCCTCCTGAACCGTCTCATACTTTGATCCGGAATAAATCCGGATCTGGTTGACCTTTTCTTCCCCGATCAGCGCATCCTTCACACGAAGGACTCCTCCGGTAACCTTTAAATGGGTCAGACGGTTTCCCTGACTGTCTCTGGATATTTTATAGATTTTGGCACCAAAAGAAGAGCTTCCCTCCGGAGCCCGGACAATTTCAAAAAGCCCCCTTAAAAAGCTCTCGATCCCCTTCATCTTAAGGGCTGATCCGAAAAATACAGGAAAAAGCTTCCGGCCGGCTGTCATGCGGATAATCTCCTCCCTGCCAATCTCTCCTGTCTCCAGATATGTTTCCAGCACCGCCTCATCACAGACCGCCAGGTTCTCTGCAAAGCTCTCCCTCTCGTCTATTCCGGGATTCCATTCTCCCCCATCTGCCTGCCAGCCTCCGAAATCCACACAGCCCTCATCCAGACGATCCTTTAGCTCTGCCATCAGGCGCTCCTTATCCGTACCCGCCTGATCCATTTTGTTGACAAACAAAACGGCCGGAATCTGATAGCGCTTTAGCAGCCTCCACAGCGTTTCCGTATGGCCCTGGATGCCGTCCGCTCCATTGATCACCAGAACGGCATAGTCCAGGATCTGAAGGGTGCGCTCCATTTCTGCTGAAAAATCCACATGGCCCGGCGTATCCATAAGGGTCACTTCCGTATCGCCCATGGAAAAAACGGCCTGTTTGGAGAAAATGGTAATCCCTCTGGCCCGCTCCAGCTCAAAGGTATCTAAAAACGCATCCCTGTCGTCCACTCTCCCCAGCCTGCGGATGGCTCCGGCGCCGTAAAGGATAGCCTCCGACAGGGTAGTCTTTCCGGCGTCTACATGGGCCAACAGACCTACAACTGTTTTTTTCATGCCTGCTCAGGCACAGCCTCAGCCGCAGGTGCTTCCGGTCTCTGAACCCCCGGACGGTTTACAGTCAAAGGAAGGTTTACTCCCAGCACATTTAAAATAATGCCGCCTGCTTCAGCCGCCAGTACGGTAGGCACCTTTTCTGCCTCCACCACAACCGGGCGCAGCTTATTGTCGCGGTTAAATTTCTGGAACTCCAGAATATCTGTAAAAGCAGGCTGGAACAGCTGTCCGTCCTTCATCTTTACAAGAGGAATCCCCTTCTCCTCTTTCTGAATGGCAAAAATATAGCTGCCCTTGCGGAAATCGGCTGTCAGCTCCTCATTGAGCTCTTTGATCCGTTCTGCCCGCGCCTCTGCTTCTGCCTCAGCTGCCGGCCGTCTCATCTCCTGAGCCAAATAGATGGCAGTCAGATGAAGGGATGGATTTTCCACCCACACGGTTCCCTGGGGCATATCATCCGGAGACTTGCGCTTTACAATATCTCCTACCTGCATGGAAGCCTTTTCCCCGTTCATCTCCACGATCAGGGCATTCACGCCCATAGCATAAAGACTGGTAAAAAATACCAGCATATCCTTACCGTTTACCTTTGCAACGGAAACAGGGATCTTCTGCTCTGCGAGGCCGGCTGCTGCTGTTTTTGCCTCCTCCTCATTTAAGTATAAGAATACCTCGTCATCAAAGGTTTCCGGATCACATACCACATACGGTTCCCTTGTGCACAGGGAAATCAGTACAAAAATATCAGCGTCATGTCCCAGCCGGGTAAGAAGCTCCTTCTTTACAGCTGCAACGGTGTTTTGCGTATCACTCATTTTCATTTTCTCCTTATCAACACATTCTTGTAAAATTGTACCACATTCCGCAAAAGGGTGCAATTAGTTCAGGAAAAAGAACCGGCGCTTTTGGTCTGCGCCGGTTCTTCATAACCTGCTTTTAAATTTCCTGTCTTTTTACTGTTGCTCTGCCTGTACAGCCTCTGCGATCAGAGTTTCAAAATCCTGATATGCCTCCGGATCAGGAACTGTGGGAACCTCTACGGGCTGGCCCGGGTCTGCGATGCCGATATCGCCGTCCAGCTTCATGGTGATGCTTTCACCATCTGCTTCCATTGCCATATCCATCTTCATGCGCATCTTAATGCAGTTTCCTGCCGGATCAATCACATATTCATAGATCACATCGCCCATGGTAATGCCTGCCGTATCTAACAGTCCGCTCATGCCGGTAGAACTCATCACCATCTGGAAATATTCATTCATCTGGTCGGCTTCAGCCACAAAGCCGATCACCTTATTTTCTCCCTCATCCCATAAACGGAAATTGGATAAATAATTCTCAAACTCATCCTCAAAGGCCATAGCGGATGCCATGCTCTGCTCCATCATAGTTCCTATATCCATAGGCATCTTTACCTTCTGTCCCATGGAATCCTGATAGTAGCAGCCGTCCTGATAATATGCGGAAATGATCATCGGCTCTTCCATGCCGTCCATAGTCGTACGGGAATACATCATGTAGCGCATCTGCTGAGGCTCTGTCATATGGTTCATCTTCATATTCATTTCCATACGCAGATTCATGGCATCTACGCCTGTATCCTCCAGGATACTGCCTCCGATGGAAATCTTAAAATCAGCAAAGGCGTTCATGTCTGTAATGGATTTCTGAGTTTCGGATACCTGGTGATAAAGAGCTTTTGCATCCTCAGAATTATCTGCGTAGGCGGTCATAGGGCAAAGCAGCGCGGCTGATAGCAGGACAGCAAAGAAACGTTTCATTTTTCTCATAGCGTAACCTCCTCGGTAAAGAAATTCCTCTTAAATTGTCACTGATGATACTGCTATTGTACTCCAAAACAGCTCTGCTGTCCATGTAAAACGCAAATATATTTCTTACGATTTCATCTTTTCTCTTAAGAATTCTGATATTTTTTCATCTGTTCCCTATCCGGCAAAATACTGGTCTATACCGGCTGCCAGGCCATCCGCCAGCTGTTTTAACGCGGCCTGGGAATGGTCAGAGGCCTTATCTCCCAATTCAATGTCCACAGACGGAACGGTAGAATAGGAGGTCTGGGTCAGATCCATCTCCATGGAGCCGCCGGAAAAGATCTTAACCCCCTTTTCCTTTAACCCCGCAACCAGGCTTTCTCCCAGCGCGTTATGCTTCTGCCAGTTTGATTTTACCGGCTCCATATTCCGGTAAGCGGCATTGTTTGGAACACTCATGTAAAAGGCTCCCTTATTGCTGGAGGTGGAATCCCAGTGAAGCGCAATGTGGCAGTCGCTGGCATTATTGGCGATAAGTGTTCTGGCGATATTATCCAGCTGGACATCCTCTGTTTCACGGATCATCAGCACATCATAGCCCTTTGCCAGCAGCTTATCCTTTAAAATGAGCGCCATGGAAAGGGTAACGCTGCTCTCAGGCGTACCGTCGTCAAAGGTCATGCCGCCGGATACCGCCGCGGCTGTCACAGCTCCCGCTCCCGTAGTGCCTCCTGTGACCTTGGGGCTGCCGTCTGGATGACACTGAGTCTTTACAGAAGCGCCTCCTTTGGTACCATGACCTGCATTGACGCAGATGGTAAGGTTCTTTCTCTCTGCCGTCTGGCTCTGATAGAGAACCGCCGTTCCGGAGGTAATCTTTGCAAACTCTGCATAATCCCAGTTCGGATCCAATAAAACCTGCCTGCCATTTTCAGCTATGGCGCCGCCCTGAGAGCTGCTGCCGGCAGAAATCTGAGTTTTTTTCTGTTTTGCTGTCTCAGAAATATACGCAGTAGAAATGTATCCTGTCTTCCCCTCCCACTGTATCCTTGTCCAGTCTGCATTTTTACCCGTTCGGGAAAGGGATGTGCCATCGGGAACATTTGCCAGGATATTAGAGGCGTCCGCCGTATCACAGGCGCTGCGGATCCGCACAGAGCCGCCCTCTGTATTTACATAAACCCGATCGGAAACCGTTTCAAATTCCGGCACTGCAGCCCGTGTTCTGGACTGGGAGCGGCCGGAAATATCCGCTCCGGTCTCCGTCTGTTTGGATGTCCGAACTTCTGCAGCAGCCTGTACTTCTCCATCAGCCTGCGCCTCTGTACCGGCCTGTGCCCGCAGTTCTTCACTGGACTCATACTCTGAACAGCCTGATAAAATAAGCGCGGCCATTGCAGCGGCTAAAACACCTCTCTTCCAGAAAAACATTCGGACTGTTTTTGCGCGTTCTGCTCCGCCCCTCTGCCTCATAGGATAGTTCCTCCTCCCACTACATAGCCATTTTCATAAAATACCACAGCCTGTCCCGGAGCCGCAGCCCGTACAGGCTCATCGAACCTGCATTCTACCTCTCCATTTTCTATTTCGCGGATAGTGCACATAGCTCCGCCGTGATTGTAGCGGATTTTGGCCTTCACTCTCGTCTCTCTGCCGTGAAGCCCGTCCACAGCCATCCAGTTGAGCCTATTGCAGCGCACGGTACTGGTAAATACATCCTGACTGTCCCCGATCACCACCTCGTTTGTCTCCGGACGCAGGGCCGTGACAAAGACCGGATGGCCCATAGCCAGATTTAAGCCCTTTCTCTGGCCGACCGTATAATGGGTAATGCCCTTATGGCGGCCGATCACATTTCCCTTAAGATCTACAAAATTTCCGGGCTTTGATTCTTTGCCTGTATAATTCTCAATAAAGGAGGCATGGTCGTGATCCGGAATAAAACAGATTTCCTGGCTGTCCGGCTTGGATGCCACCGGAAGGCCCAGCTTCTGGGCCATCTGGCGGATCTCATCCTTTGTGTAATCTCCTACCGGCATCAATGTCCTTGACAGCTGATCCTGGGTCAGATTATAAAGGGCATAGGTCTGATCCTTTGCCGCCGTCACAGAGGTTTCAAGGGCAAAACGGCCGTTTTCCAGCTTTGCAATCCTTGCATAATGGCCTGTTGCAATGCAGTCCGCCCCGATCGCAAGGCTTCTCTGCAGCAGGGACTCCCATTTCACATAGCGGTTGCAGGCGATACATGGATTGGGGGTGCGCCCCGCCAGATACTCCTGGGCAAAATAATCCATTACCCTGCACTTAAATTCCTCTTTAAAATTCATAACATAATAAGGGATACCCAGTTCCATGGCGACTCTGCGGGCGTCATCTACTGCGCTCAAACCGCAGCAGCCTCCCTCTGCCTCCTGGACCTCGGTATCCTCATCCTGCCATATCTGCATGGTTACTCCGATCACATCATAACCCTGCTCCTTTAACAGCCAGGCTGCCACGGAGGAATCGACTCCTCCGGACATGCCTACTACAACTTTTTTGCTCAATAGTCTTCCTCTTCTTCCTCTTCTTCCTCTTCTTCGATATTATCCTTGGGCTTTTCCAGACCCTCAATGGTAATACCGTTTTTCTGTGCATAATCCCAGAGGGCGGCGTGAATGGCCTCCTCTGCTAACAATGAACAGTGTACCTTAACAGGAGGCAGTCCGTCAAGTGCTTCCATCACAGCTTTATTTGTAACCTGCATGGCTTCCTGCACCGTTTTTCCCTTTACAAGCTCTGTTGCCATGCTGCTGGTTGCTACGGCAGCTCCGCAGCCAAAGGTTTTAAACTTTACATCCCGGATGATCTGGTTTTCGTCAATATCCAGATAAATACGCATGATGTCGCCGCACTTGGGATTTCCCACCGTTCCTACGCCGCTTGGATTCTCAAGCTCTCCTACGTTTCTGGGATGTTCAAAATGATCCATTACTTTTTCTGTATACATCGTCTCTTCTCCTTGTTCGTCATTTTCGCCCTTTAACGGCTGTGTTTTCTCATATAATCCTCATACAGAGGGGAAAGCTCTCTTAAATATGCTACGATTTCCTTAATCTTATCTGCTGTTATATCCATTTCCTCCATGGTATTTTCCTCACTTAAGGTCAGACGCAGAGAGCCGTGGGCAATCTCATGGGGAAGACCAATGGCAAGAAGCACATGGGAAGGATCTAAGGAGCCTGAGGTACAGGCCGATCCGCTGGAACCGCAGATTCCGGCCATATCCAGCTTGATCAAAAGGGACTCACCCTCAATAAACTGGAAGGCAAAATTGATATTATTCGGCAGACGGCTGGTACGGGAACCGTTGATCCGGGTAAAGGGAACCTCCCGCAGCACTTTTTCCATAAGATACTCCCGCATCTCAACTTCCTTTTTGGTCCGCTCTTCCATCTCATCCATGGCAAGCTGAACCGCTTTTCCAAAGCCCACAATGCCTGGAACATTTTCCGTTCCCGCCCTGCGTCTGCGCTCCTGGGCTCCGCCGTGGATAAAGGAACGGATCTTTACGCCCTTTCGGATATACAGAAAGCCGATTCCCTTGGGGCCGTTTATCTTGTGGCCGCTGGCGCTGAGCATGTCGATGTTGTACTCGTCCGCTGAAATGGGCACATGGCCGTATGCCTGTACCGCATCGGTATGAAACAGGATACCGTGCTCCTTTGCAATGGCTCCGATCTCCTTAATCGGCTCAATGGTTCCGATCTCATTGTTTGCAAACATGATAGAAATAAGAATGGTATCCGGGCGGATGGCCTTTTTCAGCTCATCCAGCTTTACTACGCCATTTTCATCCACATCCAGATAAGTGACCTCATACCCTCTTTTTTCCAGATATTCACAGGTATGAAGGATGGCATGATGTTCAATTTTACTTGTGATAATGTGCTTCCCCTTGGCTTCATAAGCCTCTGCCGCAGCCACCAGGGCCCAGTTATCCGCTTCGCTTCCTCCTGCTGTGAAATAGATTTCATTGCTCTTTACTCCCAGGGAGTCTGCTATGATCTCTCTGGCTTTTGTTACAGCCTCTTTGCTTTTTGCTGAAAATGTATATACAGAGGAAGGATTTCCATAGGATTCTGTAAAATAGGGAAGCATGGCCTCTACTACCTCAGGACGGGTCTTTGTGGTTGCCGCATTATCAAGATATATCATTTTTTCCATATTAAAACGCTCCGCCTTTCTGTTTCTTTCATTCTGTCCTTACTATACCATAGTATTCCTACAATTTCAATAGGAATACTATAAAATAATTCGGTTCTGATATTCTTATTCTTTTCATATAGTAATAATAATTTTCCGGTTTCGGAGGCCCCGACCATGCTCCAGCTGACTCCCCGCAAAAAAGCCTTTCTTACCGGCACCCTTCTTCTGACCTTTACCGGCCTGATCTGCCGGATTCTGGGATTCTTCTACCGGATCTATCTCTCCCGGACCATTGGGGCGGAAGGTCTGGGACTTTATCAGATGGTACACCCGCTTTTTGGCATCTGCTTTGCACTCTGCGCCGGTTCCCTCCAGACCGCACTAAGCCAATATGTGGCTGCCCGTCAATCTCAGGGCAAAAAGGCTCTTATGGCTGCCCTGTCCGTATCTCTAAGCCTTTCTGTCCTCTTAGCCTGGCTCATCACTTCCTTTCGCACTCCCCTGGCCCGGTATGTGCTTTTAGAGCCCCGATGCGCCCCATTTCTTCCTGTTATCGCTCTGTCCGTTCCTTTCTGCGCCCTTCACGCCTGTATTAACGGATACTATTATGGAATGCAGAAAACAAGGGTTCCTGCTCTTTCCCAGGTGGCTGAACAGGGAATACGCATGGTGACTGTGTGGCTGATCGTCTGTGTTTGGACAGAAAAAGGCCGGCCTGTTACGGTAGATCTGGCTTTTTACGGCCATCTGGCCGGTGAAATGGCCTCTGCTCTCTTTACCCTTATGTGTCTGGGAGCATTTCCGCCCCGGTCTGAAAAACGTCCTGCTCCAGGCTTCCAGAATCTTCCCCCTTTGTCACAGGCTCCTTATTCGTCTTCCCCCGAGACGGAACACTCCTTTGGGACGGAACACTCCTTTTTTCAGGTACTGTCCTCTCTTTTAATCCTGGCTCTGCCCCTGATGGGGAACCGTCTTGTATTAAATATCCTTGGAAGTGCGGAGGCCATCTGGATCCCGGACCGTTTAACCGCATTTGGCCTTTCAGATCCCCAGGCCCTGTCCCTTTACGGCGTCCTGACCAGCATGGCCATGCCCTTTATCTTCTTTCCCTCTGCCATCACAAATTCCATGGCAGTTCTGCTGCTCCCCTCAGCGGCAGAAGCCCAGTCGCGCGGAAATAAGGAGCGCATCTCTTCCATGCTGGCGCTTTCCATCCGCTGCAGCTGCTATATGGGAATCCTGTGCATCGGCATTTTTACCCGCTTTGGCAATACGCTGGGAATCAGCCTGTTTCACAACCAGCAGGCCGGAGCCTTTATCACCACCCTCTGCTGGCTCTGCCCCTTTATGTACCTTGCAACCACGCTGGGAAGCATACAGAACGGCCTCGGAAAAACCTCATCCACTTTTTTCCAGAATGTAGCCGCCATGATTCTTCGACTGCTCTTTGTCCTCTTTGCCATTCCCTCCTTTGGAATCCGGGGATATCTATGGGGGCTTCTGGCAAGCGAACTGGCTCTGGCTCTTATGTGCTGCTTAAGCCTTAACCGCATCGCCCCTATTGGCTGGGACGTTTTTTCCATGGTTGTAAAACCGGTGCTGATTCTTTTGATCGCGTTTGGAATCAATTTCGCCTTATGCGCTTTTATTCCCGCTCTGTCCTCCCTTCCTGTTTTTCTGAATGCTGCCGTGCAGATCGGCTTTATCAGCCTGGTGTATGGAGGGATGCTGGTGTTGTTTCACAAAAAGAAGTGAAAAATCCCGGCCAACTCTGCCCTTTCCAGCGCGCAGAATTGTCCGGGATCATCCGTCTGTTTCTATTCTTTTTATTATGCCCGGTCATAAATCTCCTGCAGGAAGGCCACATCGCTGTGGAAACGTTCTCTGCTGGAGTTTTCAAGCAGCACCGGGATATGAGTTTTTTTCTCCTTAATGAGCTGCATCAGAGGCTCATAGCAGAACAGGCCCTCGCCAACGTGCCTAAACAGCTGATTCTGGCCATCAAACACAAAGTCCTTCACATGAAGGGCGCTGATCCGGTCGCCGTAATACTCAAAAGCCTGGCGAATGACTCTTTCCTGAGCCTCAGGCGCCACCTCATCCGGATGGATCAGGTTCACACTGTCTAAAATCACCTCTACGTTCGGGGAATCAATGTCATCCAAAAACCGCTTCATCCGCGCCGGACTGTAAAGGGTATGGTCGAATACGCCCTCCACTCCTACGATCACTCCCAGCTTCTCAGCAGCAGAGACAATCTCTCTCATGCTCTTTAACAGAAGCTGATAACCGTCCTCTGAATACGTTTCAGGAGTCACACGAAAATCCGAGGACAGACGGCCGGTTTCTGTTCCTACCATATCTGCTCCGATGATGCGGGCATATTTTAAATGTTCAATAAACCGGGCTACCTCTTTTTTGCGCAGCTCTTCTACAGGGTTAGTAGGGTTAATATAGCAGCCGAGAACAGCCACATGGATCTCGTTTTTATCCAGCTGTTCTTTAATGTAGCGGGCAAATCCAGGGTTGTAATGACCGGTGGTAAAGTCATAATTGCTGATGGATTTGGCAAAAGCAAGCTGGATCTGGTGCACTCCATTTTCCTTTGCCAGCTGGAACACCTTTTCCATCTCCATTTTTTCACACAGGTCATGGCAGCGCATACCGGTATTTAATTTCATGGCAACTCCTCCTTTTATAAACGGTTCTGGTCCCTTCCGCCCAGGAACCTGAATATTCCTGCTGCTTCCAGGAGCTTTGCAATATGAAAGAAGATCAGGGAATCAATGGGCCACATGATAAGATTTTTAATCACTCTTGGCGGCAAAAGCACCATAAATGCCTTTCCGTAAAGCAGAGACAGGCACAGCGTATTAAGCAGTACATTACAAACCAGGCTCACAACAAGGTGAGCGGCAAATACTCGCCCCAGACTTAAGGGCTTTCTGTAATAGAAAGAACCGTAGATCACACCTGCCAGCATCGCCACAAGGGTAAAACCGGGGAAAAATCCGCCCACAGGCTTGATCATATATTTTAAAATATCAAGCGCCCCCGCAAACAGGCTTCCTGCCGCAGGACCAAACAGATAGTGGACCAGTTCATTTGGAATACCTGAAAAGCCAATACGGACAGACGGTCCCAAATCAATGCTTAATGACCCCAGCACGATAGCGATAGCCCCGAGCATGGCACAAACGGTAACGGTCCTTACCTCTTTTAACCGGCGGAAGGAACAGGTAAACAAAGTTGCTAATCTTGTCATAAAAAAATTACCTCCTTTGCAGACCTCTCAAACTACAATCGGAGATAATCAAATCCCTATGATCTTCTCTGATGCAGCGGGATGCGGCCCATGCACCGCAGAAGGATCGGCACAAAGCCGCTCCTTACTTTCGTCTGACTGGCAACTCCCTGTCCAGCCGGCACTTAACGCGCATAAGCCTACTCTGCTTATTTATTTTTTCATACATAACTATACACGTTTTTGGAAGATATGCAAGTTTTTTTTAAGAAGCATAACACGCACTCAAACAAAATACGCCCATTCTGCTTATATTTAAACAGAACGGGCGCAAGCCTCCTATTATGCCGCATATCTGGAAATTTCTTCCATCAAATCTTCACAGGATTCATCTGTGTGAACAATCACCTCCACTGTCCTGGATTTGGCCAGAGCCAGCACACCTACGATTGACTTTGCATCTACGATCCTGCTTCCACATTTTACATCTACATCATATTCATACCGATTCATAATTCGCACAAAATCAATGATCTGATCCGGCTGATTGAATTTAACTGCAACGCGCTTCATATTCATTACCTCCATCATCTGCGCAATACTCTCATCACAGAGAGCAGACATTTATAAAATTCATTGCCGGATACACGGGGATGACGCTTACGGTAAGCAATATCCGGCAATGCATGATAACATCTTATGTTTCATATGATAACAGCTGAAGTTGAAAAAAACCATGGTAAAATCCTTTCATTCGCTGTAATTTTTTTTGATTTCCATTGCATAAGTGAAGGCTTTCAAATAAAATAAAGGCAGAGCGATTGTTGAATCAAAAAATGGAGAACCTATATCCTATGAAATTACTGATTGCTGATGATGAAAAACTTACCCGTGAAGGTATATGCAGCCTGCTGGATCTGAAACAGTACGGCATTACAGAGGTAATCCTGGCAGACGACGGGGTCAACGCCCTTACAGAGGCTAGAAAGCACCGCCCAGATATCCTGCTTACCGATGTGCGGATGCCCCGCATGACTGGGGTTGAGATGGCTTCTCTGTACCTGGAAGAGGCTCCGGATACAGCCGTCATCTTCATGAGCGCCTACTCAGACCGCGAATATCTGAAAGCGGCAATTAAACTGAAAGCTGTAAGCTACATTGACAAACCGGCAGAAAAAAAGGAACTTGAGGATGCCATAAAGGAAGCAGCCGACCGTTTCCGTACCCTGAGAGCCGCAAAAGCCGGCGCTATGCTGGAGGAAAAGGATCTGCGCGGTCACCTTGCCTTGGCCCTGACCAATTCTTCCAAACTGGAGGAAGCCCTAGAACTGGCAGCCCGCGTTTCTCCGAAAGTCGAAACAGATTTCTGGTTTACCTGTGTGATCACAAGCTGTCTCACCCCCCTTTCCGAGCTTCCCTCAGAAGATCTGATCCAGGAAAATCAGCTTTTTTCTTCCTATTTGAAAAAAATGGGGATCGTGCGGATTCTGGTGCCCAAGGCAGACCGCTATATCGTAAGCTTTCTGTGCAGTTCCAACCGCCAGGAACCAGAAACAGTCCGCGCTTTTACCAGCTTTCTCAAAGAGCGGATCACACCCTACTGCCGTTTTTTTATTGCATCAGGCCCCTCTGTACAGGGCATGGATCAGGCTGCATTTTCGTATAAAAGCGCCATGAGCCTATTAAGCGAAAGCTTTTATCATGATTACAATTCCATCTTAACACAAACGCCTCCTGCCGGCTCTCTGCAGCCTGCCGAAGATCCCTTTGCAGACTTTACAGCAGCCCTTGCAGCCCAAAGAGAGCTGGAAGCACTAAAAGCCGCCGGAAACTTTTATAATGCTCTAAAAAACAGCCCTCCTCTTCCGGAAGCTCAGGTAAGAGACCGATATTTCCGATATCTGAACAAGCTGGATGAGATCAGTCTGGCTAATCACATTTCTCTGTGGAAAAGAGAAGGTATCGAATCAGAATCCATCTGGGAGGATGTAATAAGCTGCGCCACCTTAGGAGAACTCCATAATTTTCTCTGCCACAGGATCAGGCACTATTTTCAATCCCTGATCTTTAATCAGTCCGAGCATCCGGTCGTCTTTCAGATCAAGGAATATATACGCCAGAATTTTGCGGTTCCTACCCTGTCTGTGCTGGATATCAGCCAGTATGCAAACCGCTCCTCCAGCTATATCTGCACTCTTTTTAAAAATGAAACCGGCCAGACGATCAACCAGTATCTGACCGATTACCGGATTAAAATGTCCAAGCAGTTTTTGAGCGATCCCAGATACCGGATCACGGACATCTCCGCAAAAGTCGGCTACAGCGACGGCAATTACTACAGCAAGGCCTTCCGCAAGATCGTAGGCCTTTCACCATCGGAATACAGGGAGAAAATACTCTGATGAAACGTCCCATAAAACAGTTTTTTCATTATTACATTTATGATATGAAGCTGAAAAAGAAACTGGCATTGTCCTTTGCCATCCTCTTTATGCTTCCCACGCTGACTGTGACCTTCTTTTTATTTACCCGGATTTTCCGCATTGTGTTAAATGACACGCTGCGCTCCGAAGAGGCCTTTCATTCCCAGTCCGCTCTTGCGGCAGAAAATCTTATGATCCATGTAGCTCATGCCTCTGATACACTCACCTATTCCCTTCCGATCCAGCGGCTCTTTTCCATCACAAAAAAACAGGCGCCCGGAGCCGCCCTGTCACGCACGCATCTGAACAATCTGTATCAGCTGGCAGATATGGCTGCGGAACCCTCTTTAATCCGCACCATACGGATCTATTACGATGACAGCTCCTATCCACAGCTTGACATTTTAAATAACGGCCGCCAGCGCCTTTTTATCCCTCTCTCTGCAATAGACAGCGGATGGCTCGACCGTTTTGAGTCCTCTCCGGAGGACAGACTGTTGTGTGCAGCTCCGGATCTGTCGGAAAATGAAAAAAAATACTGCGGGAATCTGGCCTATCTGGTTCGGCTTAATTATCTTTCCGAAGATGAAAGGGCAGAAAAAGAAGCGGCTGCCTATGTGGCTGTTTATTTTTCCCGCAGTTCCCTGCAGCAGCTGATCACACACACGCATTTGATCCAGGGAGAAATCAATTTTTTTATGAACGCCTCCGGTGAACCGATTGATATGAAAGACGAGCGGCTCTCCAGTTCCATTCCCCAAATCCCCCACTCATTATTTGAACAGTTAAAACAAAAAGAACAATTCATTCCGGCTGATCTGGACGGTTCTCTTGTATATGCGGCATCATTTTCCATCAATGGATCCGACTGGTATCTTATGTCTGTCATCCCCAGGCAAAGCCTAAAGACAGCAGGCGTCTCTATGATCCTCCAATTTATTGCATTCTATGGCGTTATCTCCCTGTTGGCCCTGTTTCTGGCTTACCGCCTTTCAAAGTCCTTTGCAGACCGCATTATTCATGTTGCCCTGCAGATGGAAACCATCCGCTCTGGACGTCCCAGACCTCTTCTTCTGAAAAATGCCGGGAATGACGAAATCGGTATTCTTTCCGGTGCCTACAATTTTATGACTGCAGAGATCAATGAACTGCTAAACCAGAAGGAGCTTGCTGCCAAAGAACTGCAAAAGGCTGAATTTCGCGCCTTGCAGGCCCAGATCAATCCTCATTTTCTCTATAATACTCTGGATATGATCAACTGGCTGGCAAAATCTGGCCAGATCAGCCAGGTAAGCCAGGCAGTTCAGGCTCTCACCCGCTTTTACCGTCTGACGCTTGGACAAAAAGAGCTTTTCGGTACCATTGATGATGAAATTACCCATGTAACGCTTTATATGCAGCTTCAAAATATGCGTTACAATCACTGTGCCGACTTTATAGCAGACATTCCTCCAGAGCTTGGCAGCCTGACGATCCCCAAACTGACCTTCCAGCCAATTGTGGAAAACGCCCTTCTGCACGGCATCTTAATGAAGGAAGAAAAAAAGGGCTGTATTCTTCTTACCGGCTGGCGCGAGGGAGAAGATGCAGTCCTTGTGATCAGCGATGACGGGGCCGGGATTGCGCCGGAAAAGCTGGATACGCTTTTAGACAGCCTCTCAGCAGATAATGGCTTAACTTCTCTCAGGCACATCGGCGTGTCCAACACCAATCTGCGTTTAAAAAGCCTTTACGGAGATGCCTACGGTCTTTCCTTTACCAGCACTCCCGGTCAGGGTACTGAGGTTACTGTACACATTCCTGCCCGGCCGGTATCCCTTTAGCAGCGTCCTCAGCATCATCATTCACACTCAAAGCTGCATTGTGAGCTGTTCCAATACCTCCGGTGCGAAAAGCTGAAACCGAAGCGCTGTTACTCCAATTATCACTGCTGCCATACACAAAAATGCCTCACACTTTTTTACTATCTTTTTCATTGTCAATTCCTCCTCATGTTTTAACGTTGTCCGTATCATAGCACCAAAGGAATTAAGATAGCACTCAGGTGTGAGGCATTCGTACTAAAATTGTATTAAATTATCCTCTGAAATTTTTTCCGCAGCTGTAGTACAAAAAGCACAGATCTGCCAATAACACCACTGCCAGAACAAACAGTGCCAGCCAGGTGAGCGGAGAGCCAAAATCCATCTGTTTGAAAATCCACAGATTAGAAGCAGCAAACAGAATGAGCGGAAGGACTGCAATAGAAATCACGCGAAGCAGGCGGTATTTCCTTCTACTCATTCCTTCGGGCACATAGTCCTCCGGATGAACCAGTTCACAGTGCACCACGATCCCAAATCTTGAAGAAGTTCTGTACGCTCTGTACTCCTTTCCATCCATCATAAAATGCGGCGACCTGCTTTTCTTTGTTATAATGATCGTTTTTCCATTCTCTTTTCCGTACTTTAACAGCTCTCTCTCAAAGGTATCTGGCTCATCACACCGGTCATCAGGCATAAAGGAAAACTCCCGGATTGCTTCTGATCTTACAACTCTAGCATAATCATTGACGAAATCCATAAATACCGATCCCCGCTTTTCCTCCTGTTCCATTTCTTCCAGATAAAGATCGGGGTCTACATCTGCAAGCTGATTTTCCTTTATCCTTCCGCAAAATTCCAGGGCTGCCGTCAATTCCTCCTTCTGGGACTGCAGGCGGCTGATCTGATCCCCAATGGCTTCTTCCAGAGAAATGTCCCCTTCAAACATCCGGCGGATTTCTCCTATGGGCATCCCCAGCTTGCGAAACAAACGTATAAGCTTTAAGCGGCTGATCTCCTCCTCTGAATACAAACGATATGAATTTTCTTTATCTCTTTTGGGAGCCAGCAGCCCCTGCTTTTCATAATACCGGATATTCTGACTGGTCACCTTTGTCAGTTCCTCTGCTTCTTTGATGGTTCGTGACATATACACTCCTCCTTACCCCTATGGCTTAGGGAAATATTCTTTATTTACACAGTAAGCATAAGGCTTATACCTGGTATAATGTCAAGATTTTTCCAACAAAAAAATCCGAAACTCAAGTTTCCTTAAGTTTCGGATCATCATCCAGTGCAGAAGAAGGGAGTCGAACCCTCAAGGTATTACTACCACACGGACCTGAACCGTGCGCGTCTGCCAATTCCGCCACTTCTGCATATGCGGGAGATGGGACTTGAACCCACACGAGCATACACCCACAAGATCCTTAGTCTTGCCTGTCTGCCAATTCCAGCACTCCCGCAGCACGTGTTATAATATAGCACAGACTTTTCGATTTGGCAATACCTTTTTTTCAATTTTTTCAATTTTTTTCAAAAATAATTTCAAAGGGTATTTTCTCCCTAAAAACACCTGAGATAATAGTACGGCAAAAAGAGTCTTCCAAGCTGCTCCATCCCCGGAATCCATCTCCCTGGATCTACAAACACCGGACAAAATAAAAGACTTCCTATGATAAAAAACGGAATCATACAGCAGAGAAGCTCCGGTGAACGCACAATCAGCTTTAGCCCAAAGGCAAATACCGTACAGCCGCATCCATATAAAAGCAAAAGCCCCAGCTCTCTTCCCACAGCCCCAAAGCTTCCTCCCTCTGCCATGCCGCCCAGAAAAAGCGCACAAAAAACAGATAAACAGGCCAAGGCTCCGGGCGCTGCTGCAGCTGCCAGACGACAGGGCAGACGCAGTCCGATCCCCAAAGGCATAAACAATCCCCTTCTCTCGTCTTCTCCTGCCATCACGCCGCCGTAAAGAGACAGAATAAAAACCATGACGGCCCCCAGACCGCGAACCGGAAAAATACTGCCTGCTGCATCAGATTTTGGACTCTGTGTCTCCACCCCGTCCTCTGCTCCTCCCCCTCCGTTCGTTTCATATATATATTGGAAATGAAACAGGCCCTCTTCCTGATTCCAACGGTCATACCTTTCTCCCGCTTCTTCTGCTGCTTTCGCTCTGGAGCTGCTGTTAACAGGCCCCATCCCTGCAAAAGCCTCCCCTTCTTCCACATAATCCATAAGCAGATTTCTGTTATAAAGAGCTGCCAGCTCTGAAAATACCGTTTCTGTAGAAATAGAGCCGGCTACCGTAGAAGGAGCCATATACAAACGAATTACCCGTTTCCACTGCTTTTGATCCAGCTTCTCTTCCAGCCCTGAATCAATCACATATCCGCACTCAGCTCTTCTGGACGCCACCTCATCCCGTACCTGGGCTTCATCCGAACAGATATAAAAATCAAACATCCCATCCTTCCTGTCTGCCAGGCGTTCTGCAAGTCTCCAGGCCAGCGATCGTTCAGATACATCCTCCTCTCCTGAAACGCTGACAGCAACTGGAATCTCCCCCTCTTCTTTATCTGAAAGCCTTCCGGCCACAAAGGCCGCCAACGGCATAAGAAGCAAAAGAAGAGGAAAAATCCCCTTTCTCAGGCAGCGTTTGCAGGAAAGAAGAAACCAGATAACTGCTCTTTTCATGCTTCTTTCACCTCCGCTACAGCTGCAATCAGCCAGCCGCCCACCCCAAGAGCTGCAAGTTCCACTGCTGTAACCAGGCTCTCATTTCCTGTCACTGCCATCTTCACACCTTCCATCAGGATATGGGTAGGAAGAAATGGAGCAGCTCTTTGTATGCTTTCCGGCAAAAACACTTCCGGCAGAAAGCCTCCCGAAAGAAAATGAAATGCCGTCACCAGAAAAAACTGCAGAAAAATGCCGCCGATCCTACTTCCTGCGGTCTGAAAAAGACACACACTAAAGGATGCCGCCCCCAGACAAACAAGAAATCCTGTAAGAATCGTATTTAATCCAATGGAAATCATTCCTGTCCAAGCAGCTGCCGCAGCAGCCAGAACGGAAATCACGCTCAAAAGCACCGATACTCCCAAAATGCGGCTTCCCGCCGTCGTAAAAGGTCCGATCCCCATCAGAGACAGCTTCTGCCTCATAACAGCAGGCTCTCTCTTTAAAAGGTCAGATACCGAAATCACGGACAAAAGCAGCACCAGAACAAACGCACTTATTCCATAAAATACTGGAACAGATACATCCTTTGCCGCATTTACCATTACTTTTCTGAAATAATCCATTCTTGGAAGACTATAAGTTAAATAAATCTGATTCATATCCCGCTCAAATACCGCCATTTTATCTGTAAAACCGTACTCGGATAAAAGTTCATCACCACTGTAGATTCCGGCCTGCGCAGAACCCAGTATTTCTGCTCCCGCATCCGTCAGCTCCTTAAAAATGCGGCTTTCTGCTCCTGCATTTTCCGGCAGGATGACGGTTACCGGGGTGTTTACACCACTCATAATATCCTGTATAAACCCATCCGGCATTTTAAGAACTGCAAACAGCTCGCCCTTTTTCAGCTTTTCACCGGTCGCTTCTTCCTCAATATAGGTAAAATCGCAGAGGCTTTTTACACTTTCCAGAGAGCTGACCATCCGCATGGCCTGCCCTGCCAGCGCATCTTCCTCAGGCAGAACGACTCCCACCGGAATCCGTTCCACAGCCTGTCCGCCGTAGAGCAGTTTGCCTGCCAAAAGGGCGGCTGCACCCATGAGTACCACAAGCACCGCCGCTCCTGCCAGAATATGAGGAAGCCGTTTTAATGCCCGCTTTAATTCCATTCCTGCATAGCACAGATATCCACGCATATTATCCTGTCCTTTAATTTCCTGTATCCATCTGGCCGCTGAGACTTATAAAGCTGAACAGCACCTCCATAAGCACGCTGTTCCACTCTTCCTCTCCTGCTGCCAATACATCCATGGTGTCACCCTCTAAAGGAACAACCTCCTCCGTCAGCGGTCTTATATAATATTCGCCGCTTAAAACAGCATTTCCCGTGTCTCCCATTGCAGAAACATCCAAAGAATCAAGAGTCAAATGAATATTCTTTCCCTTTTCCAGTTCATCCACAACACCCTGAGCTGAAAAACCTAAAAGTTCCATTCCATCCTGGGCCGCTGCTGCCTGGACATCAAAACCGCCTCCCTCGCTGTTATAGGAGCTGTCAAGGGTAATATCCCATTTTTCAGCTATCTCTCCCTGATTTTCTATGGAAAGCTCGAAACCGGATGTGAGTTCTTTCCCATCATAAGCGCCCTCTTTCACTGCCTCAATCTGTACAGATGCAGCCCCATTTTCCAGCACTGCCTGAGCGCTCATATTCTGAGTCGGATAAGCGCCTCCCTTTAATTCACAGCCAAACTGCAGCTGAACCGGTTCAGCCTCCGACCCGGTACTGTTAAAGGAAGTCGTTCCCTTTACAGATGCCAGACATCCTTCTTTATCCACGTAAACCGTCATGCTCACATCATTTAACGAGCTGTCTAAAAATGCGATCATCCCGTCAATTTCCGTTCTGGCCTCCTCATAGGTCTGCTCCTGCATCTCCTGAGCGGTAGGGAAATCCTGTCCTTCCATCTGCGCACCTGCCAGCTGGCTTAATTTCACGCTCAGTTCCAGACGCTTTAAGAAATCCTTCTTTAAAACCTCATCTTGAAGAAAGAAATCAGAGGAGGTTCTCAGAAAGTTGATCATCGCTTCCTTGCTGACTGTAACCTCATATCCTCTGCAGGCCTGCTCCTTTCCGTCTATGGTAAAAGAAGCCTTCTCTCCCTTTTCCACAGTGAGTGCTGCCTTAAAGTCATCTTCCGCCTTGCAGCCTTCCCGGTAGCGTTTCATAAGAGCCTTCAGATCAAAGGAAGCCGCCTGCCCCTCCTGCGTCTGTCTGGCCTGCTCTGCCAACAGCTCCATATACTCTGCCATCACCGACGCATCTACTCCACTCTGCTCAAGAGCCGATCCGAGCATAGGAGAATTTTTCAGCCGTTCTTCCAGTCCTTCTCCAAAATCCAGAGTAAAAACTTTTGGACTCAGTTCCGGCACAGCAGCCATAACTGTATTATCCCCATAATAAAGATCCAGATTTACCAGATCCATTCCATTGTAAATGATTCCCATATTGGCACTGACTTTATTGTTTTCCACATCGTTTTTCGCATCGATCCGCAGTCCGCTCCCTGCATAGGTATTTACCGCAGGCTCAGAGCAGCTGTCCAGCTTTAACATCAGCCCCGAATTCTGGCTGGCAGAAACCCTTGCCTTCGCAAACTCCGACAGGCCAAACAGCTCCTCCATAGGGTCGGTCTGTCCCTCTGTATAAACATTTTCAAAGGCCTGGATCACCGTTTCCTTTGGATCGCCGCCGGCCAGCCGGGTATAAGCAAATACTCCTCCGCCAACCACTGCCACTGCTGCCGCTCCGACTGCTGCCATTTTCATCTTTTTTGTCATTTCCATACACGTTTCCTCCATTATTAACAGCACACGCCAACGTGCGCCTTTTTGTTCTTCGCCAATCCTTTTATCTGTTTGCTGCCATTAAAAATAGTGGATCAGTTCCCTGGAGCTTAATCCTGCTTCAATCTCTTTCAGACATCTGTCCTTCATTACATACAGACGGTCACAAAGCGATAGCTCTTCCATTTCATGGGAAGTAAGGATCACCGTTTTACCTTCATTTACATAACCTTTCAAATATTGCCGGATGGACTCCTTACACTCCAGATCCAACGCTGCTCCAGGCTCATCCATAATAAGGACAGGCGCATTTCCCGACAGAGCACAGGCAATACTGAGGCGTTTTTTCATTCCTCCGGACAACTTGCCCGCTCTCATCCCCAGCATAGCAGGGATTCCCAAAAGAGCCGCGGAACCCGTTTTAAGATCCTCATTCATCTGCTTTTTATTTCCCCTGTGCCACAGGAGGAGATTATCTCTTACCGTAAGCTCTTCCATAAGAGGATTTTCCTGCGGAACATACGCCACATTCCGGGCAAATACCGATGGATGGCCAAGAGCCTCTTCCCCGTCAATCTTTACACTTCCCCTATCGGCTTTCCTGGTTCCGGCCAGAATAGATAAAAAGGTCGTTTTTCCGCAGCCATTTGCTCCCACGACCCCTACGCAGCTTCCCCTTCCGGCAAAAAACTCTGCCTGCTCAATAATCCTGCGTTTTCCATATGATTTACAGATTCCGGACGCCCGCAGCATCTTCTTCCCCCCTTCGCCATCGCACGATGTAATTTTTGTGCATTTTTAACATTTAATCTGCCAGTATCTTGAAATAAGTGTACCATATTCCCCCATTACAAGCAAAATATTTATATTTACAAATTTCTTAATGTTTTTCACCCCTTGTGTCTGCACCTGCATTTACGCTTAAATTACGTTTACGACCTTGACAGTCCGGTTTTGACCTGCTAAGATAATAAACAGCGAATTGCTTCGTTGGCACACCAGAATCCAATCTGAATATTCAGGGGTTGTACTGGTTTCGACGGGGATCATGCAGCTGGTGAAGCTATCCCTATGCGATGGGTTAAATGGCAAAATTAAAAATAAACGCTAACGACGAATTAGCATACGCTGCCTAATGGCAGCTGTCAGACTTAAGGCACCCACACTTTAAGACCCTGGCATCGACTATGTGGGAAACGACGTATACAAAGCTTTGAGTATATGGGCGTATTATGAAGCTACTAAAACCGTCAGAGTGTCTTTTCCCGGGCGGCGGAGGGAATGTTAAATAAGAGACTATGATAGTAGAAGAACAGGGAATTGGTTTTCGGACAGGGGTTCGATTCCCCTCAGCTCCACTTTTTAAAAACCGCGTAAATGCTGGGAAAGCCAGTGTTTATGCGGTTTTTTCGTGGTTTTGAGGTGTAAGGACAGGAAGCCAGAAAGTAATAAAAAACCCCCTGTTTTCCGGGTAAGTATCACACGAAATATCACACGAAAAAAGAGCCGAAAAAGCCTGATTCTGTAAGGGTTTAAGGGCCATTGCAGAGGGCAAAACATCACACGGACAGCCAAAAGACAGCAGATAGCAGTATAAAGGCCGGGGAAGCATGAGCCTCCCTGGCCTCTTTTTATCATTCTCAAAAATAAACGGCTTTACCGGCAGCCGTCCAGAAGGTCAAGCAGTATCTGCGCCCCGGCTCTGGCCCCTTGGGTATATGCCGCTTCATACCCATATAGTGACGCCTCCAGGTGTGCATCTATCAGTTGATCCAGCTCCGGCCTCTGCTCCATGGGGAGCTTATCTCTCAACGCCTGGTATTCCCTGTACGCTCTTTCCCTGGCTGCCTGATGCTCTGGGGTTTCTTCCGGCTCCTGATCGGCTGGCCTGTAATCTCCGTTGTAAATTTGCCTGATGATATTCACGCTGTCCATACCTCCCTATCTGTCCTCTTTTGCAAAATGAAGTTTTATGAAGTGATTTCTCCTGTGCTCTGGTTTGACTGGGGAAGATTCCCCGCTCATCTCTGCAATGCCTCTCTGGCTCACGGAAAGGCTCTTTCCTGCCCTTCTGTGGCTTTACATGATATTTTTATTGTGTTAGCCTATTTTGTGTGCTATACTGTCCACACGGAAAGTCAGAGCACATAAAGGCGGCCTACCCTCCCACTTTTCGGAGGGGCTAACCCTCCAGACGAAAGAAAGGAGGGCTTGCCAATGTATGTTACATATTCGGATCTGATCCAGATAGGTATCTTCATTGTATCCCTTATAGGACTGTGTTACACAATCTTCAGGGGAAGAAAATAGCCGCCACTACTGCCAATAGTGACGGCCTAAGTTAAATTAAGCTGTTGATTATGGGTAGGCCGTGTGCTTCTGGCTTTCCCTTTTTGTACCTACACTATACCACATCTTTCCGATCCATTCAAGGGTAAACCAATTTTTAACTTTCCTATGCGTTATCGTGTCAATAAATTTCCCTGTATCATTATAGCCCCAGCGCCACCCGCTCTGTGCTGCTTGTCCATGTCCGGTTGAAATGCTCCGCACCGTTGCCCCAGAGGGCAGAGGAATAAACCCGCTCCGCCTCCGGCATGAACCAGCGCAGCCTGTTGGCGTTCTCCGGGTTTCTGAGCGTTCTCAGGGCTTTCATATGCTGTTTTCTGGCCTCTGCCTCTGTAATCCCACATACTTCCCCCACGCGGCCCATGGTAAGCCCTCCCTGGTAACGGCTGCGGATTACATCCGGCTGTTTCCCCGGCAGGCTGTCCACACACTCCCATAGGAGAGAGCAGAGACATTCGTGATTCATCCGCTCTACCGTTTCCCCTTCCAGATCACAAGCAGAGGGAGCCAGATCTCCCAGCGTAGTATTTTCTTCCCCTTCCTTGCCCCGTACAGGAGCGTCCAGGCTGCACACATGGCCCTTACAGGCATCAAGCTGTAATCTTCGTACCTGATCGACAGAAAGCCATAATTCACGGGATATTTCCGTCTCAGACGGCTCTCTGCCGTGCTCCAACTGGAAGGACGAACAAAACCACTTATATCTGCTTATGGCCTCCTGGCGGTTCACAGGGAGACGCAGACAGCTGCTATTCATCTGTAAATACCTCTGCATCCTCTGCCTGATCCAGTATTCTGCATAGCTTAAGAACCTCACGCCCTGATCTGCCTCATAATGGTCTATGGCGTCATAGAGTGCAAGAAAGCCCTCCTGCTCCAGATCCTCCAATTCTCCCAGGCCTTTGTACTTCCAGGCCACAGAGCGGATGAAGTCCTTTACCTGATCGTAAAGCTGGGCCATGTTCTCGCCCACATCTTCCCCGGCCCTGATCCGGGCTGCAAGCTGTTCGTTCGTCATGGTATAAATCACTCCTGTTATTTTCTGTCTATGCGCCGTGCGATCCATTCACCGACCAGCACACCCGCAACAATGGTTATGAAATCCGTGATAACTCCCATCTGATACACCTCCCTGTATACACAAAACCGGATTACGCTTCTTGATTCCATGAAAATAAATGTTTTATGCTTTTAACCGTATATTTGCCGACAGATTCTGAAATAACAAGGGGTTCCTGTGTTTCTTCCAAGGGGTTAAAATCTGCTGTCGCCACGTCTAAATCAAATGCAATATTTCTCCTCTGTCCATTTCCTAAAAGAAAAATTCCTTCTTCTGTAGGGCAGGGGGAAAGCGTAATAGTGCCAGGGTTAAAAAATTGGATTGTATGAATATGATTCAACTGCTCTTTTAATTTCTTTATTTCTGGCAACTGTGCCGATTCAAACCGCCTCATAATTTCATTGGCTGCACGTTTTTGCATTCCATCCCCTAAACGCATTTCACGCAGGCGCGGCCCGATCATTGTTTTAAACAGGTCAAAATATTCGGTAGATCGGTATTCATCAACCAGATCAATAAGCTCATGATCTTCCGAACCGTTGATCTCTGCCTGCATTAACGCAATCATATTGGATTTTTTTAATAAGGCTGCTGTACTATCATCATCTGCGCCCTGGCTCTTGCTGCCAGCCTCTAAAGCATTAACTTCTTCATCCACAATGTCTTTAATACGATTATATGTTTCTTCTTTGATCTGCTGTATATACCGCAGTGCAAGCTCCCTGTTTCCCGGAATATTGCGGACGGTTCCAAATTCCCGTACTACCCGCACATACTTGTTATCCTGTTCATGAAATTCATTTAATATTTTTTCTGTGATCTTTTCCATTGTTTCTGCTCCTTTACGTTTTGATTTTTCCTATGCCCTTTAAATACAAAAAGACGCAGGAACAGGAGAAACCATTTCTGGCCTATCCCATTCCCGCGTCTGTTTTTCAAGACTTCCGGCACCTCTGCCGGGGTACTAAGCTATATTATACATAAATCTACCGGGAAATACAAGGTTATAACACGGGCAGAGGCTGCCATTATTTCAGAGCGTTTTTCCGAACGTTTAAAGGCTACATCATTGCAACGTTACCAATAAACGTTCGGAACGTTGCAAACCTAAAGCCATTGATTTTACTAAGTTTTAAGCGCTTTTTTGGGGGTATTCGTTTGTATTCGTGTTTGTATTCGTTTCGTTTTCGTCGTTTTCGTCGGTTTTGGAAACGCTCGCAATAATGTTGCGACGTCGCACAGATCAGGCAGCTGCTCCCGTGCGTTATCGTGTCATTAAATTCCCTCCCAGCATTAAATCCTACTGTTCTCAGCCCTCGAATGCCTCTACTGTCCCGGTACTCTGATTCCAGCGAAATATCATGCTTCTCCCGTTCCGATCGGTCCCCCTGATGGTTTCACCGTCCACCAGTTCAATCTCCAATGCTCCCGGCTCAAAGTTCCGGTTGATAAACTCCATCACTTTGTACTGCTCCCTGGTTCTCATTCCCCTAATGGCTGCGCTGTTCCTCATTCTATCACCCCTCTAGTTTTCCCTAGTATCCTTCATCACAACATAAGCTTTCAGGAACTTCCCTTCCCGGTTCTGTGAGGCTTTCCAGCTTTTCACGTCCGGCCCCAGTTTCTTCAGGAGCCGTCTCAGTTCTTCCGGGTGCTCATAAGATACTTTAAGCTTTATCATGGTTCTTTCTCCTTTCCCTGATCCAGTTAATGAGGTATTGCCAGACCGGAAATACCTTCACCAAGTCAGTGACACCCTGTATATACAAAAAGGGGTATAACGATTCGTTACCCCCTAAATTTATGCCGCACTCTCGCAGCGGCCAGCGGTTCAAACCATATTGCCTTTGAAAATCTATGTAAAAGCCGTTCTATTTCTTACCGGGCGCAGTTTTGAGCTGGGCCGCCTTTCTTCTGGCGCGCTCCTGCCGGATTCCATGCACACGGCCCAGATTGTAGAAGATAGAGGCGTCAAACGCGTTCATTCCCTGCATCTTCCAACGCTTCACCATTGCAAGATAAAGCTCCCCAGTTCTGTACCTGGAAAGAATACTGGCGTAGTTTCCTCGCTTATTTTGATTTCCTTTTGAATGTCCATAATCTTCTCACCCTTCCCGCTACCGCAATAGCAATGCTATGTTGGCCGCTTTTAATCCCTGTTTGTATCCGTACTGAAACGCCTGATTAAACATATCTTCCTGCACTGCTTCCAAATAGTCCTCAAACGCTCTCAAATGTCTTTTATATGCAGCCGGAACCTCTTTGGGGGCGGTTGTCCTTACCTCCTCCCTGAATGTCTCATAATATTTTTTTAATACATCTTCACTCATTTTTCTCTTTCCCTTTCCGCCGGGCCATGCTACACTATATATGCGTTTATGTGTGCATGGCTCCGGCTGTGTCTGCCCCCGGGGAGTTGGCGCTCCCTGAGGGCTTTTTCTGTGTGTTCTTAAAAGCTGATTCCATCCAGCTTGTGAGCAATGTCAAAGAGTGCATACACCTTAATCAGCTCGATTGCCTCTGCCTCTGTGTATCCCATCTGTACAGCCGCAAGAATCAGATCGCCATAATGCCCTACTGCGCCTCTAAACTGCTCCACCGGATCCGGTCTCATGTATCCATATGCCATAATTATTCACCTGCCTTTATAAATGTAATCTGTCCGCCTGGTGTAATCATTGTCATTACATCCGCTTCCACAATGTCCGCTATGTCCTGGGAATCGGTGAGGGAAACTTCCCTCTCTCCTGATCCCTTGGCCCTACGAACCTTATCCAACTCCTTCTTGGTAAATCCACAAAATACTGCATCTTTCAATTTCATTGTGCTTGTCCTCCTTTTGTTTTCTCGTGGTTCGTTCGGGCTTCAAGCCCTTTTCATCCTCTGCCCGACAGCCACAGCGGATTGATAACCGCAGCCATACAGGCGGCAATATAAGCCATCAGGAACGCCACCAGGCCATCAGCCTGAAATACCATTGCCGTTACTAGAAAAGCCATGGATCCGGCTCCGGCAGAGGCCAACAGCGTATTTGCAATCAGCCCCAGCTTTCCTCTGCGGCGGTTATACCGCTTTACCATGTATGAATCTTTATTCATAGTCCTCTTTTCCCTCCTTTTCCTCTGCGCTCTATAGGTAACCATACTTATATGACACAACAGCGCCAAACCCTTGATTTTGCTGGGCGTTTACGTACTGACCAACTTGAACAACTACGCAAATACGCTGAGCCTGTACGCGTACAATCCGTACTGGTCAATTTGACCGCTACGTAAAAAACCTTATTTTATAAGGATTTTAGCGTACTGGTCACGTTTAGAAGTTTGTCTATAGCGTTTGACCTTACTGTAAATCAAGCTCCTGCTGTTCTGGTTCCGGTTCATCCTCTGTATGCCCTGGAAGTATCCACATACTTTTAGGTGGAAATTCTTTTGTTTTCTTAGTGATAATTCCCAGTTCCTGCTTGGCTCTTTTAAGTGAACTTTCTGAAATCTTCATTGCCTCAGCGAGTTTCATCAGCTCCTTGGCCGGCCTGCGGCCCTCTGGCATATTCTCAGTAAGAAACATCTTGGCCGCTTCTATAGCTGGAGCATTGTTTGCTCTCTTTTTGTTCCGTATGGCTGCATAATCGTCCATTGTAAGATTATTTTCTCCCAGATACACCACGCCGCCTCTGTCCGGATCTATTTCAAAAAGGATTGTCTTTCCCCGCCTGTCCAAACTTGATTTTTCATGTGACATAAATTTCATGTCATCTTCTCCCGGCACCGGCCCGAGCGCTATATAACTTCTACAGATTCCCATAATATCTGTGGAACCCAGAACACGGGTGATAGCATCCCCTTTGCCGTTCTTGTTAAAATGGCAAATCAGAACCACTGAAACGCCATATTTCTCCGCAAGGTCTGAAATATGCCCCAGCTTCTCTCTGGTCTTGTTGGGGGCGTTCATGTCCACTTCTGCCCCTATGTATGCTTGAAACGGGTCAAAAATCATCAAATCCGGTTTGTAGTCCCTCATGTACTCCTCAATTTCCGGGCTGTCAAACATAAGCTGGCTTTTATTTAAAACCGTAGATATATTCGCCATATTGGCCCCGCAAATCCTGAGCCGCTTCTTGATCGTATCCCCTATTCCATCTTCCGCAGTCAAATATATGACTTTCCCAGGCTCTGACGTAAAGGGAACCTGATTGAAAAAGCTCCGGCCCGTAGATACACACGCCGCCATATAACACAGCAGGAACGTTTTACCTGTTCCGGGATAGGCTGCACAGATCGTGACCTTTCCTCTGGGGACATATGGTTGATAGAGCCATGTGATCTCCTCTTCCTCTACATCTTCCATACTAACAAGACAAATTTTTTCCCGTTGGGCCTTTGCCTGCCGGAATGTTCCTTTGTCATACACTGCCTTATATGGAGCTGTGGCATTTTCCCGCCTCAGCTCTTCCAGCATAGAGGGGGCATCTCCCCAAAGTTCTGCCTCCGCCTGCCGCCTTAATTCCGCATTGAGTTCTGCTGTAAGCGCCTCAAGCTCTCTTTCCTTATCCGTACTTCTTCACCTACCCTTCTATCCCATTGTTTCCTACATTCTTCTGCATACCAGGACGCAACCTCTTTTAATTCTTCTTCCCGGTTGTGTTCGTACTCAGCCACTATGCAACTGTAGTAGTTCCTGGCCTTACTGCACCCCATGATTTCCAAACGCTGCAGCGCTACCTCTGCAAATCCCGGCCATGTAAGCTCATAGCCATAAATCCGCAGGAAAAACCATTTATCAAGCCTCATATCCGGCCCAATGCTCTGCAGCAGTTCCTCACGGCTTGCCATCAGTATTTTTCCTTTGCTTCTTTGAGCATTGACTGCACTTTAAGAATTAAAGCACCATTTACGCTACTGGGATTCCGGCGCATATTGCCGACCGTCCGGGCCGTAACCCCCAAGCGCTTCCCCAGTTCTTCATCTGTCCAGCCTTTGAACTCTTTCAAAGCGTACAAATCCACTTTAAACTCTATCGCCCACGCTGGCATTTTCATGTAACCACTTCCTTTCTTGCGTGTTGTTCCTCTGTATTCATTTTAAATTCTTCATCTATCAGCCCAGCCAGAACGGCCAGCCCTTACCCGATCGGGAACCAGCGCAGAGTTGCACCGGTACAATGAAGGGATGTTTCTTCCCCTCATCCATGCGCCCCAGCCCGGAGCGTTATTCAATAATTTCTTCTGGTTCTACTCCCAGAGCCTTGCTGATCTTCCCCAGCAGCTCCGGGCGGCAACTTCTGCCATTCATTACAGCAGAAAGCGTTTGACGGCTAATCCCGGCCTTTGCGGCCAGAGATGCCTGATTGATTACCTGTTTCGCCATAAGCAGGCGAACTTTTGTTGCATCAAGTCTCATGTTCTCACCTCTTTTCCAGAACAAATTTGTTCTTTTGTTCTGCATTATATAGAACTTTATTGTTCTTGTCAAGAACATTCTTGTACTATTGTTGATTTTATGATAGAATAACCTTGTTAGGAGGTATATGCCTTGACTATCGGAGAAAAAATCAAATCTATCCGCTTAAGTAAGAACTTAACCCAAAAAGAATTAGGTAAACTTTGTGGCATGGCAGATTCAGCCATAAGAAGATATGAATTAGGTGGAGCAAATCCTAAACTAGAAACACTCAAGCGTATTGCAAGTGCTTTGAATGTAGGTTTAGAAGAATTTATGACAGATTCTGAGCTATCTCTATTTGAAAATATGGCAAAACTATATTTACAATCAGATTTTGGAGTAGAGGAATTAGAATCTTTAGAAGAGCATACACCACAAGAAAACTATTTAATGATAAAATTTAGGGAATTAAATGACAATGGTCAAAAGAAAGCTACAGGCTATATTGACGATTTATCAAAAATCCCCGAATACCAAAAAGCTCCCACCTCTGCCCCCGAAAATAAAATCATTGTCCTCCCCTACTTCCGGGCCGGAGTATCTGCCGGATCAGGTATTTTCATCCTTGGCAATGAGGCAGAGGATGAAATAGAGCTGCCGGATCTGCCAGAGTATGAAGCTGCCGACTTTGCCATTGACGTAAACGGCGACAGCATGGAACCCGATTTTTCCCATGAAGATATTGCACTGGTACAACAGGATGCCGAGTTATTTCCCGGAGATATCGGGGTTTTTGTCGTGAACAGCAACGCTTTTATCAAGGAATTGGGAGAAAACGAGCTGATTTCCAGAAACAAAGATTATAAAAATATCCCCATCCATGAAGGGGATAATGTGGTCTGTATGGGAAAAGTAATTGGGAAAGTAAAGACTGATGAGGAATAAAAATGCTTAGAATCTCAAAAACTGCTTTGGCAAATGCCGACGAAGTTGAACCCGATCCAGATGAGCAAGAAATAATGCTTGCTTATAAATCCGGCGCCCCTGAGTATCAGCCTACTATTTCTCAAGAAGATCTGATAAAAGAATTAGGACTATAAGCCCGCCTCTGCCCCATAAGAGCCACTATCTGCCCCCCAACAAAGGACTGCTGTGATCGTTGCGACGTCGCAACACCATGGAGTAACAAAACGTTACCCCGTCGAGAAGATCTACACCCTTTTGCAAATGCGACACCACTGAATAACAAAACGTTATTGAGCTGTCGTGAAACGCGACACCTTTTTTTGCTGAGGTTGCCATATGCCCCTACCGTTTTGGTACCTGAGGCTGCCAGAACGAAACGTTATAGCCCTGTTCTCCTCCAAGGGTAGGACATTTGTGGGACACCCTTTAGAAAACGAACCAACTCAATTTTGAGCGGGTTGATTCTGAGGGACAGGGGCCTAAAAGTGGCTGCCGAATTTTCGGCCGAGCGCAATTTTGCGCCCAGGTGCGAAACCTTGACAAAACTTAACATACCGCCATTATATCACGGACAGGGTTCAATATATGTGGAATCCTAAAACAGGACTTCATATTGCAGATCCCAGAAGCCGGTTCAACCAACCGCAGCAGACTTTTACTCATTTTTGAGTAGAACTGGCAGCAGATCCCGGAAGTCAATAATATTGACTTCCAACCAGAAGTGCATACTACGCACTTCCCAGCCTCTAAAGTCGGTATTCCCGACCTTAAACATTCGGGTGTCATTAGTGTTGACAACTGAGCTGTCCGAGATAAGGACAGCCGGCAGCCTGTAGAAATTTCTACACCTTTGTCAAATCCGCTCTTCCCTCCATCCATGCGCCCCAGCCCGGCAGAGGATCAGGAGGAACCTCATTGAAACACCATTACAACGTATACAGGGGGCCTCTGCCCTTTTGTAGAACTATCACGCTGTCTTTGCCGTCCTGTGCGGCTCTCCCGATCAGAAAGGAGCAACGCACATGACAAACGCAAAGAAAAAGAACACTCTTCCATCTGGAAACTGCCGGATACAAGTATACGATTATACAGACCTGGACGGGAAGAAACATTACAAGAGTTTTACAGCTCCCACTAAGAAGCTGGCGAAAATGGCTGCTGCTGAATGGAAGGCAGCCAAGGAGCAAAACCGCATCACACCGGACAATCTAACGGTATACGATGCCGCAGGGCGCTATATCGCAGCCAAAAAAGGCGCGCTTTCCCCTTCAACCATAGTCGGGTATGAAAAGATACGCCGGAACTATTTAAAAGGCCAGATAGGCATGACACGGCTTCCGGAGATAGACAGCGCAACCGTGCAAATATGGATAAGTGAATTATCTGCCTGTTTAAGCCCCAAGAGCGTGAGGAACGCCTACGGCCTTCTTTCTGCTGTTCTGGATATGTTTTCCCCAGGTACCCAGCTGCACATCAAACTGCCAGCCGCTAAAAAGCCGGCCCTGTACTGTCCAAATGATACGGATATAAAAAAGCTTCTTGCCAGTATCCAAGGGACCGATCTGGAGCTTGCTGTACTGCTGGCAGCCTTTGGGCCACTTAGACGGGGCGAGATCTCTGCGCTCGATTCGGACCATATCCGGGGAAATACCGTAACAGTAGAGTTTTCTATGGTCCTGGATGAAAACAAAAGCTGGGTTATCAAGCAGCCTAAAACCTCCGGCGGGTATCGCACCATTGAAATGCCATCCTTTGTCATTGAGCGTCTGAAGCAGAAAAAAGGCCGGGTGGTAAACCTTACCCCGAACCAGATCACACAGCAGTTTGGGCGCAGGCTTAAACAGCTTGATGTACCTCACTTCCGCTTTCACGACCTCAGACACCCGTATGTCAAGCCCACGACAAAAAATTTATAACTTTTTTTGCAGTTTTTCGGGCAGCTTCATAGCTGCCCATAGCTGTTTCAAATGGGTGTTCACGGTTATACTTCCTTTTCGGATTCCTTAGTTTCTAAGAAATCCTGTGTTGCATATTCAATCTCAATCCGATCTCCTGGAAAGACGTAAACTTTATTGATAAGCCGGTCAATCAGAGCTTTTGTCAGCATGTTGGCGTTTCCGACTTTCTGCACAATTTCCTGTTGTTTCAGCTTAATCTCATAATCACTTTTTATCTGCTTTGTCTGTGCAGTGATGACAGCATGAACATTTTTGGCTTGTACCAGTTCCGTGTCATAAACCGCTTTTCGTGTCCGATAGGTTTCCAAATCAATCTCTCCGAGTGCATACTGCTCATAAAGATACCGCTTGCTATCTTGAATAGAACGGAGTTTTTCTTCATGTTCGGCCTGCTGGACTGTCTGCAAATCCAATTTATCCTTATTGCTATCAATTCCCAATGCCGGACACATTTGAGCCCGAATTGTTTCAAATACAACCTGCTCCAGATCTGCCATCTTTATGCGCTCACCATGACAAGGAAGCGTTTCAGCCACCTCGGAATGACGGCAATAAAACCACGCACCATTTCGTAGAGACATTGCATGATCGCAGCATCCGCAGAATACCTTACCACGGAGCAGATAATCACGCGGCTTTTTATTTGACAGAGAGAAACGCTTAATTGAAGCATTGGCTCTCTCAAATAGATCCACACTTACAATAGCCGGATGATGGTTCGGGATTTTGTGTATGTCGGCTGCCAATCTCTTTTACCTTTCTCTTGCCAATTACATAGGTACCGATATATCTTTGATCTTCTAAAATACGCAGAACCGTTGATGTACTCCAAACGCCGTTTGTTCGGGAAACATTGTAATAGGCCTTGCCTTTAAGTTTGCGATATTCCCCAGGGGTGGGGATATTCATGGCATACAATTTTCTTGTGATCTCGGCTGCGGTGTTGCCTTCAGACGCCCATTGAAATATCATCTGCACATTCGGGGCAACATCCTCGTCCGGTTCCATACGTCCGTCTGCACTCTTGCGATAGCCGTAAGGACAGATGACACTCTGATATTCCCCACGACGCATCTTTGCGTATTTTGCACT
>ERZ791605.77-NODE-77-length-79842-cov-5.871357_pt1 | contig 79842 bp, 97 predicted proteins | sample MGYA00509965_ERZ791605 | MGnify/ENA primary metagenome ERZ791605 (study PRJEB30046, sample SAMN00791923) | human gut metagenome | study: EMG produced TPA metagenomics assembly of the A metagenome-wide association study of gut microbiota in type 2... | reverse complement strand
AGACAAAAGAGGAAATGGATACAACAAAAAAGTTCCGCCTACACTTGCATTAGCAGGAATAGGCGGAACTTCTTATTTTTATATCTTTCTTTCTGCGGTATATCTGAAGCCTTGGGATAGTCTGCAGATCAAGTCCCTGAAGACTGCGGAAGGCTTGCAATCCTTTTATTTGTTGCTTTCTGGTTATTTGGGTGCTTTCTGATACAGGAAGAATGCGATACCTGCATAAAGGATATTGGGAATCCAGACTGCAATGGCAGGAGGCACATTTCCGTTTACAGCAAAGGTGGAAGTAATCGTTTGGAATAGGATATAAGAAAAACTTAATCCTAATCCGATACCCAAGTGGAGCCCCATACCACCTTTTGTTTTCCGGGATGAAAGCGATACACCGATGATGGTAAGGATGAAAGAAGCGAACGACATGGCAATTCGTTTGTGATATTCAATCTCAAACTCCTTGATATTGGCAAATCCTCTTCGCTTCTGTTTTGCGATATAATCGCTCAACTGGGGACTGGTCAACATCTCCTGCTGATTTTTCATGATGAGAAAGTCAGAAGGTTCCATATTGATAATTGAGTCGATTCGATCTCCCTTAGTGATTTTTTCTTTTAAACCATCTAATTCGCGTACCATATAGTCGTGAATTGTCCATTTATGAACAGTTGCAGTGTCATAAGTGATACGGCGTGCAGTTAAATGCGAGACCAGCTTCTTGTCAACGAATTTATCCAATGAAAAACGGTTACCGGTTTTCATGGCGTTGTTATAGTTGTCAATGTAGGCTATAACCCCGCTGTCTACCTCTAACTGTACATTGCTTACCGAATTTTGTTTTTTGGGTTTGATATACCGGTCCTCAAAGTTCAGACGCGTCACGCTTCCTTTAGGAATCACGTACGAACTTAGCGTGAAGGTGGTCAGCGCAATGATAGCGGCCGAAATCATATAAGGACGCATCATCCTCTTAAAACTCATGCCGGTGGAGAACATAGCGATGATTTCAGAGTTCTCTGCCAGCTTGGAGGTAAAGAAAATAACAGCAATGAATACGAACAGCGGACTGAACAGATTGGAGAAATAGGGGATAAAGTTCATGTAGTATTCAAAGATGATCTTATCCCAGGGAGCTTCATGCTCCATCAATTTGTCCATCTTTTCGTTGAAATCGAATACCACTGCAATAGAAATGATCAATGCAATAGCAAATACGTATGTCCCCAAGAACTTCTTGATGATATACCAGTCCAGCCGTTTTATAAATCGATTGCTTTTCATTTCTTATAATCTAGTTGATACTCTTTTGACCATCATCGGCTTCCAGGTCGAGAAATCTCCGGCAATAATATGCTTTCTTGCTTCTCCTGCCAGCCACAGATAGAATGCCAGGTTGTGTATCGAGGCAATTTGCATGGCCAGTAGCTCTTGCGCATGGAAAAGATGGCGCAAATAAGCCTTGCTGTACAACGTATCTACGCTGGAAGCCCCGTCGGCTTCGATGGGAGAGAAGTCGGTTTCCCATTTCTTGTTTCGCATATTGATAATGCCATCTTTGGTGAACAACATGCCATTTCGTCCGTTTCGTGTAGGCATAACGCAGTCAAACATATCCACGCCACGCTCTATTCCTTCAAGAATATTGACAGGAGTTCCGACGCCCATCAGGTAACGAGGTTTGTCTTTGGGAAGTATTTCATTAACAATCTCGATCATTTCATACATCTTGTCTACCGGTTCGCCTACTGCCAAACCGCCAATAGCGTTCCCGTCGGCCCCTTTGGACGCGATAAACTCTGCTGATTGTTTGCGCAGGTCGGGATAGACACAACCTTGCACGATAGGAAAGAGAGCCTGATTGTAACCATATTTAGGTTCCGTCTCGTTAAAACGTTGTATACAACGGTCGAGCCATCTGTGCGTCAAACCTAATGACTTTTTGGCATACTCATAATCCGAGTCACCGGGAGGACATTCGTCAAAAGCCATCATAATGTCTGCGCCGATGGTGCGTTCTATGTCCATCACCTTTTCCGGAGTGAAGACGTGCTTGCTTCCGTCGATATGCGAGCGAAATTCGGCTCCTTCTTCCCGCAGCTTTCTGATTCCGGCCAAAGAGAATACCTGAAAACCACCGCTGTCAGTCAGCATCGGGCGGTCGAAACCGTTAAAACGGTGCAGTCCGCCTGCTTTCTCGATCACGTCCAGTCCCGGACGCAAATAGAGGTGATAGGTATTACCCAGAATAATCTGCGCCTGAATATCCTCTTTCAATTCGGTCAGATGTACTCCCTTAACCGTGCCCAGTGTGCCCACCGGCATAAAGATCGGTGTTTGTATCTGCCCGTGGTCTGTGGTAATCAGACCCGCACGGGCATTACTTTTAGTGTCTGTATATTGTAACTCAAATGTCATTCCTGGCTGGGTTTCTTAACAGATAAATCAATAGCATCCGCCACTTTCTCATTGGTCAGCGCAATGGCAAATACCTCTTTTATATCGTTTACATAGTGGAAAGTCAGTCCTTTCAGATAAATCTCCTGAATCTCATCTATGTTCTTTTTGTTCTCGGCACTCATGATGATTTCCTTGATTCCGGCACGCTTGGCTGCCAATATCTTCTCTTTGATGCCACCCACGGGAAGCACTTTGCCGCGAAGGGTAATTTCGCCTGTCATGGCAATGTTGGCTTTCACTTTTCTTTGAGTCAGGGCAGAAGCCAGAGAAGTAGCCATCGTGATACCTGCCGACGGACCGTCTTTCGGAATTGCGCCTTCGGGAACGTGGATATGGATATTCCAGTTGTCGAAGATTTCTTCGTCCAGATTCAGGATAGAAGCGTGTGCCTTGATATATTCAAGTGCCAGCATGGCAGATTCTTTCATCACATCTCCCAGGTTACCGGTCAGTGTGAGACGTCCGCCCTTGCCACGGCTCAAGCTCGTTTCTACAAATAAGATTTCGCCTCCGACGGCTGTCCATGCCAATCCGGTGACTACGCCTGCGTAATCATTTCCCTGATACTTGTCACGTGTATATTCCGGTGCTCCCAGAAAGTCATACAAATCCGACGGTTTGATTTCTGTCTTGGCGAAATAACCGTCCGTAGCATATTGACGGGCTGATTTACGAAGGATTTTACCAATCTTCTTTTCCAGCTCACGGACGCCGCTCTCACGGGTATATGACTCGATGATAGCTTCCAACGTATCTTTGGGAAGCTTGATATCTGTCTTTTTAAGTCCGTTGGCTTCCAGCTCTTTGGGAACCAGATGCTTGCGGGCTATCTCTACTTTCTCTTCCGTGATATATCCGCTAACCTCAATCAATTCCATACGGTCGAGCAATGGGCCGGGGATTGTGTTCAGGTTGTTGGCTGTTGCGATAAACAATACCTTTGAGAGGTCGTAGTCTACATCCAGGAAGTTATCGTGGAAAGCAGTATTCTGTTCCGGGTCGAGCACTTCCAGCAATGCGGAAGAGGGGTCTCCCTGACGGTCGGCGCTGACCTTGTCTATTTCATCCAGGATAAAAACAGGATTGGATGCACCGGCTTTAATCAAGCTCTTGATGATTCGTCCGGGCATGGCACCGATATAAGTTTTCCGATGTCCGCGGATTTCAGCTTCGTCATGCACGCCGCCCAAAGACATACGTACATACTTCCGTTTGAGCGCAGATGCAATGGATTTTCCAAGCGATGTTTTACCTACTCCCGGAGGGCCATATAAGCAGATAATCGGTGATTTCATATCACCTTTCAGCTTTAATACAGCCAAATGCTCCAAAATGCGTTCTTTCACTTTTTCCAGTCCGTAATGGTCTTTGTTCAACGTCTTTTCTGCGTTTTTAAGGTTCAGATTGTCAGTTGTATACGTACCCCACGGAAGATTGAGCATGGTTTGCAGATAGTTAAGCTGTACGCTGTAATCCGGAGATTGCGGATGGGTGCGTTCCAGTTTAGCCAGTTCTTTCATAAATGTTTCCCTGACTTCTGCGTTCCAACGCATTCTTTCTGCCTTTTGGCGCATTTCTTCTATTTCTTGTTCCTGGCCGCCGCCACCTAGTTCATCCTGGATAGTCTTGATTTGCTGTTGCAGGAAGTATTCGCGTTGCTGCTGGTCGATATCTTCACGGGCACGCATTTGGATGGATGCTTTGATTTCTGCCAATTGCACTTCGCGGTTCAGGATTTCCAGTAAGTGATATGTGCGTTCACGCAATGAGTGGATGCTCAACAAGTCCATCTTCTCGTCTTTCTTGAACGGCAGGTTCGAGCAGATGAAATTGACCAGAAACATCGGGCTGTTGATATTCTTAATAGCAAATGCCGAATCCTGATGCATCACATCTGACGATTTGATATATCTCATTGTCAAGTCCTTGCAGGTTTCCACCAAGGCTTGAAACTCTTTATCGTCTTTGCTTGGAATGTCTTCTTCCAAAAGTTCTATTTCACCTTTCAGATACGGATGGGTTTCGATAATGTTTATCAGGTTCAGACGTTTCATTCCTTGAAGGATGACAGTCGTTGTCTGATCGGGCATTTCCAATATCCGCACAATTCGTCCTACGGTACCGATATTGTGTAAATCTTCCAGTTTCGGATCTTCTGTATGTGCCGATCTCTGGCATACTACGGCAATATCTTTATGCTTCTTGTCAGCGTCTCGTATGAGTTTCAGAGAAGACTTACGGCCCACTGTGATCGGCAGGAATACTCCAGGAAACAACACCATGTTACGTAGGGGGAGTACCGGAAGAATTTCACCAGATTTCACATTTACATCAAATGCTTGTTCATCGTTCCCATCATAGTCAGTGATTAGCGAGAAGCCGTTATCGCTTCCATCTTCCAATAAATATCTTTCTTTCATCTTTTCGTTTTAATTTAGTTTATGTCATACTGATATGCATAAATCGTTTGCAAAGTTAATTGATTCTCTCTAATAATAAAGCACTGCGCAGAATAAAAACACAAAAACAATGCCAAAATATCGGCTTGTAGAGGGAGTATTCCATAATTATTATTTATTTTTGGCGATTTGCAATAAAATAGTAGAATAAAACAGCTTTAAGACAAACGGATAAAATGTCGAATCCTTATTTTCAATTTAAGCAATTTACAGTGTGGCACGACCAATGTGCTATGAAAGTTGGTACGGATGGGGTGCTTTTGGGAGCTTGGGCTTCGGTTGAGCGCGCGCGCCGGATATTGGATATTGGTACGGGGACGGGCTTGGTGGCTTTAATGTTGGCTCAACGCAGTTTGCCAGACGCAAAGATTGTGGCATTGGAGATAGACGAGGCGGCGGCCGGACAGGCCAGGGAAAATGTGGCTCGTTCTCCTTGGCAGGAGCGGATAGAAGTGGTGCAGGCTGACTTTAAGAAATACCGGTCTTCGGATAAATTTGATGTGATTGTTTCAAATCCCCCTTATTTTGTCGATTCGTTGGAGTGTCCGGATCGGCAGAGGGCTGCTGCCCGTCACAATGATTCTTTAACCTACGAAGAATTGCTGGAAGGGGGAAATAGGTTATTGGCAGCAGACGGACTTTTTACGGTCGTGATTCCAACGGATGTGGTTGATCGGGTAAAGGCGATAGCTTCTATGAATAAGTTGTATGCGATTCGTCAGCTCAATGTAATTACTAAGCCCGGCGGTATTCCAAAACGTACGCTGATTGCTTTTTCTTTTTCCAATCGGGAGTGTGTGATAGAAGAGTTGTTGACGGAATTGGCGCGTCATCAGTATAGTGAGGAGTATATAGCGTTGACGAGGGAGTATTATTTGAATATGTGATATGGATATATGTAAAAAATAAGGCTGATACTCGTTATGTCAGCCTTATTTTTTTCTCTATTGTTTAAAGTAGATACATCTTTGGTTCTTCGTATTTATTAAAGTCAGGAGCTGGCTTATCTATTTTTTTGAAGATACGGGTATATTTTTCTTTTATTTTTATATAATTATCGATCCAATCTTCATAAGATTCAGATGATTTAGAAAGCAAAGCTACTTCCTGCAGAAAAGCTTCATTTGCCAACCTTTCAGTTTCTTCCAAGTTGCCTTTTATATAAGAAACACAAGCATCGGAAAGAAAGTCCTTATTATCTATTTTCTTCCAAATGCGTTTGACGTTATTAGTCATTCCCCAAATTTTAAAGAAAAGGATGATTTGCAGTATTCCAAATACAATCATCACTATACCTGTAAATTGTATTAATCCTTCCATGATTTATTGTTTTGTTTTTGGTAAGCGATCATAAAGCAAATGAAAATCAAAGTCCATGCTATGAAGATGATAATGGATTGGATGTAATATGTCGGATACAAATAATCGGGGCGATTCATGATGATCATTTGGACAAACGAATAAAGGTGGCATAATAGAATTAGTCCTGACCCTATGCTGCCCAATAAAAAAGCTGTTTTCATAAATATTATTTTTTGTGTTATACAATCAATTCTAAGCATTTTTAAGTTTGGAAGTAGTTAGTATTCTAATTTTTCGTAAGTACCAGATTCCTCACCATTTTCAATTTTGAGTTTATTATTTGATATTTTACAGTCCAAATAATATGGTGACTTACCTTTTGGGAATACATCATAGATGTAAATCTTACTATCTTCGACTTTGTATTTGAACGTTTGGAAAGAAATGGGATCTGCATTGCTATAAATTCCAAAAGAGCCTTTGTCATCGTCTCCGAAATTTAAAAACTTATGCGAGCCTTTAATGCCTGTCGACCAATTACCCACGATATTGTTTTCGTTAAGCTCGATCCAGTTATCATCATCTTTACTACAGCTAGTTAAGATCAGAATAGCAAAAAGTGTAAATAAAATGTTTTTCATAATAATAATTTATAAGTTGTTTTGTTTTAGCTTGTTTAGTTGTTTCTTCGATGGCTTTTGGAGTTTTTGAATAAAAAGAAAACGCTGATAGCCAAGTTTGCAACTTAATTATCAGCGTTTTCTTTTTCGTCGGGGTAGCGGGAAAGTCACTCCATATGTTCTATACCCTTCCTATGCTGATATTTTTAGTCTATAATTGTCAATCGGTTGATAATCGTCTATTAATGTCTATATTTTATTATTGAAGGTGCATTCTAAAGATTTCATATTCAATAATAGTCAGATTCAATGTATACTCTAGTCTATTTTTTAAATTAGAAATTACATTCTCTATATCATCTAATGGAGCTAAATTATATATGAATATCTCATTTTCTTTATCAATAGTTTGTCTCGCCACAAGACAAGTAGGTATTATTTCATAAATTTTCGTTTCTATATCCTCATATTGGGATTTTATAGATTTATCAAATATAAGTTTTATATCTACTATTCTCTTTGGGATAGATAGGTCTGTTTTTAATACGGGGATTCTTTTCTCAATATTATCAAGTTTGTTAATAATATATAGTAATGAATTCTTTTCCTCTTTATCTTCGAGGCGTTCTATATTTTTTATAATAGATTTTTCTTTCGCAACTCTATAAATAGGATTATCAATCTCTGTATCATTCAAAGTAGCTTTAATCTTTTTTTCCAGTTCAGACTTTAATTCTATTGCTCCAAACATGTCATCACAGTAAAATATAGTACGTTCTGTAGTTATGTCAAAAGGTAATTCCGTAGATTTTTCTGCTAAACATAAAATAGGAAGTCCCACAGCGTGTCTTATAGCAAGTTCATACATAACATTAGGGTTAAGTCCTGTTAAATTTGCTATTACTAATTTAGAGTCAAGTATTAATTTAATTACTTGATTAGTAATTGAACCACTCTTGTCTATTTCGTGTGCAGGAATTGCCTTGAAATTTAATTTTTCACAAACGGGCTTTATTACATTCTTTATTAGCCCATCTGTTTTTCTGCGTATTATACTATTGTCATCTCCAATGGGAGTAATGATAAAACATGTTTCAGTCTCTTGAACTTTTTTAGTTTCTTCTTTTGATGCTTCGTCGGTCATAGTTTTCTTATTTATTCATTAGTATTTGAATTGTTCTTTCTTTTTCAGCCAAAAGTTCTTTTAAATGAGCTATTTCTTTTTGATATTCACTTAGGGTGATATCACCAGAAACATTGTTGCCGTTGCCTTTTACTTGATGTCCGATGTTTAAATTGGATATATCTATTTCCCTATTGAAGAAAAAGTCAATAGGCATCTTGAAAAAATCTGCAATTTTTTCAATGGTTGTACATTTGGGGTCATTAATACCTTTGATAATATTATCTAACGTAGACTTTGTAATACCAGCATAGGTGTATAAATCGACCTTTTTTACTCGTCTTTCATCTATTAATTCGTTTATTATATGTCCTTTAAACATAAATTTCTTATTTGGAAAATGTATAAATAATAATGCTATTGCAAAATAATGGATGATTTATTATACCTTATGGTTTTAAAATAATACCTTTGCGTTATAAATTTAATAATAAAAATGATAACAACTATGAGAAAGGGAGAAAAACAACCCAAAATGGTATTTAAAAGCCATTATGATCTCTTATCGAGAGAGAAGAAAATAGAGCTACGAGATGAATTTCTTCGTCAAAGCGGTGTGTCTCTACCATCTTTCTATAATAAAATGTCAGGAAATTCATTTAGACCTCTTGAAGCAAGTTTACTCAAGCGTCTTTTAAACGAATCTATTAATAATAAGGTATGAAGCAATTTGCCAACATTGAATTTTATAACACTCCTGAGGGGGATGTTATGTTGAAAGAGGAAGGGAAAGCCGCGCGTCTTTTTGAGGAATCTGATAGTGAGATAGTAGCTTGGATACTTACAATCATTCGTGACAGATATCCTGATGCCCATTCGGCCTTAATGGAGCTATATTCAAAAAGCAGTAGAAACAAATCACTTTATGAATATAAGGTAGCACATCGGTTTGCTCGCTGTAATTTCGGAGAATACGACCAAAGTAAATATGATATTGATTATTTAGGTAGACTTCAATTCGAAGAGGTGAAATGTCCGTTAAGAGGGGAATGTATTTTTGAGGGAGTTATTTGTAAACCTAAGCTCTCTACTAAATTATCCGAAAGAGAGATGGAAGTTTTTCGATTAATAGTTGACCATCTGACAGCAGAAGATATAGCTTCTGAACTATCTATTTCTATTCTGACTGTTAATCGGCATCGTGAAAATATTAAAGCTAAAATCGGAGCCAGGAACGTGGGAGAGATGATCTCCTACTGGCATGCTAACAACTTACAATAAAAGCATTTCCGGGTTCGATTCCCGGATTCGAACGACGATTTACTAACTAATAAACTTATTATTATGGACGCAAAAAACAAGCCGTTTGTGACACTTCAGAATCAGAATGATGAAGATGTATTTTGGATTCCGAAACCAACCTTTAATGATGTATTAAATTGTGTAGCCGCTTTTGATGTAATGAGGTATCTTACATTTGTTGATGCGCTAAACAATCTATCTTATGTGGAAGTGAAAAATGTTTCATCAATAGATGAGTGCATGAGTACAGTGACTATCAAATTAATTGAGGAGAATAGCTTAACTAGGATTATTGAGGATATTCCACGGCTCTTATTTCAATATGTTGAGCAAGCTATGCCAACAGAGACTATTTATCAGGGGAAAGGGGAATAATATGGAAGTTATTAGGTTCTCGGATGGTTGGAATGGAAAGTTAAAGTGTAAATGCTTCACTACTTTTCGCCTCGCCACTTCCAAATATCAAATCAATAGGACATATCGAATTGAATTGAAAGGGCAATATATTGGAACAGCTACAATTAAAGGTATGCGCATCATGAAACTTAATCGAGTGAATGAATTTATAAGTTTTCTTGATACAGGATATGAACCTGGGGTATTTGTCAATATGGTGAAGCGAATGTATATGAATAAAGTTCCTGATGTTCTGCAGGCTGATTTCTACTATATCTTATTAAAATGGGAAGGAGAACAAAAAATAGATTTTGATGGAAAAGAAAAAACGGAGAAAGCTTAACAATCTTCGGTATCGCCTAAGGAAAGATGGATACCAAATTAATGATGAAGTAAAGATTGTCATTCTGCCAGAGGATGGTAAACGAAGTATTAGGCGGGAAGGTGGAATTAAAAGTTTTGGTTATGACTTACAAAACAATTTATTTGAGATAGGAGATAAAACGATAACTGAATGATAATGAAGAAAACTCACGGCTCATTATTTAGTGGCATTGGAGCTCCGGAACTTGCATCCGAATGGATGGGCTGGAAAAATCTGTTTCATTGTGAAATAAATGATTTCTGCCGGAGCTTTTTGGAAAAACGATTTAAAAGTGCAAGTTATGAAGATATTACCAAAACAGATTTCAATATTTGGCGAAACCGAGTGGACATCCTTACAGGCGGATTCCCCTGCCAAGATGCAAGTAAGGCAAAGCAAATGGGAGGAAAAGGACAACTCGGACTTGAAGGAGAAAGAACCGGATTATGGTGGCACATGTGTCGGGCGGTTGATGAAATCCGTCCACGGTGGGTTATTGCAGAAAACGTTGCCAATATCACAAGAGTTAACAACGGAAGAGATTTTGCAAAAATCCTCCATTCGCTTTCCGGATTGGGGTACAATGCAGAATGGAAGATTATGTACGCTTCAGACGCAGGTGCGCCCCAAAGAAGAGCCAGGTATTACTTGGTTGCTTACTCCGACAGCGTCCGATTACCGGAGGGAGAATCTTTCTTCTCCGATGTATGCAAGACAATTGTCAAGGAGCGCAGGCTGTTTGCCGGAACATCTTTATCGGTTGGGGCTGCGTGGGATGGTCAACCACCAGTTTGTAGCGTGGATTATGGGTTTTCCGATAGATCACTTGAAATGTATGGCAAATCTCGATTAAAAGAAGAAGTATTTCGTGCTTACGGAAATTCAATGTGCCCCCAGCTGGTATATAATATTTTTAGAAGAATAGAAGAATTGGACAATTAATTAAACCTTGCAAGTTCTTGAAGGATTTGCATAAAACTGAATGGAAAGGAACATTATGGGAAAGATTATAGGTGCAAAGGTTGTAACTCTTTGCCAACTAAAAAATAAAGGTGGGATAATCATTGAGAAAGGTGAAGTCTGCACTATTGTTCAAAGCTATCGTGGCTATGGCATACGTACCGATGATTATCGACAAATAAACAGAGTTGATAAATCAGAAATTGATTTTATCAAACCACTAAAATCAAAAAGGATTGTGGTTACTTCTGATGAATATGAAGCTATCCGGTTTGCACTTTCGGAGATGGAGGTTTCGGTTGGTTATGGAGATTTCTCGGAAGAACAGGCAGAACTATATAAGGCAAATGAAGTGCTACTCCGCAACCTTTTAGATAAAATTAATAACGCATAACAATTTAGAAATAAGGCAAACCGAGTCTTCAAAATCGGTATTTGTTCTTTGACGTATTGAATTTACCGCTTTTGCTGTTAAACGATATTTTATTGCTTAAGTATTGCGTAAATAGAATTTTATTTCGTAATTTGCATCAAATTAAAAACGATGTAACATGTGCGACATAGAAGAAATTTCTGGCAATGATTTAAGTTTTGAAGATTTTAAGAATCAAAATGGAATAACTTTTTGGTGGGCTTCTGAATTAATGCTGATGCTTGGATATGATGATATGAGAGTTTTTCATAAAGTTATAGATAAAGCAACCAAGGCTTTTATGTCCTTAGGCATTAATCATTATGAAAACATAATCTATGTAGAACGTGAACGTGAAGATAAAAAATTTCCGGATTTTAAATTAACAAGATTTGCTTGTTATATAGTCGCAATGAATTCTGATCCTCGAAAAGTTGAGGTTGCAAGAGTTCAAGCATACTTTGCAGAACAAACCCGTAAGTTTGAGGTGTATTTACAAGGTAGTGATGATATGGACCGTATTTTATTTAGGGAAGAAATAAAAGAAGGGAATAAAGCACTTGCCACAACAGCTAAAAAAGCTGGAGTTGAAGATTTTGCAAAGTTTAATAATGCTGGTTATTTGGGTATGTATAATATGATGAACTTCCAATTAGCCAATAAACGGAAATGCGAGAAGGATAAATTGTTGGAATCTATGGGGCGTACCGAGTTGGCAGCAAATTTATTCCGTATTACACAAACTGAAGAGAGAATTAAATCCAGGAAAGTTCAAGGGCAAAGAGCTTTAGAACAAACTCATTACGATGTAGGGAAAGAAGTTAGGAAAATAGTGATAGATAATACGGGAAAAGCTCCAGAGCAACTTAAGCAAGAAAAGGAAATTCCGGATTTAAGGAGAGAATTAAAAGCAGGTTTTAAAGAAATGAAAAAAATAGATAAACCTAAGAAGAATAAAAAATAGAAAAGATGAGCAGGCGGTAAGTTTAATACTTCACCGCCTTTTTTGTGTCCGGGCGGTTAAGTTCGGACACTTTTTATTTAACTAATAACAAGAATAAAAAGGCCCCTCTAGGAGCTACTGATGAATAACTAATTTAATATGCCAGCTTTAAGGAGAGCTGTTGGGTACCAGCCCCATCTGGGTTTGTTCATTGGACCGGGTGAAATTCCCGGTCTTTTTTAGAATAACTTAAATAGCTGAAGATATGCAGAAAGTTTGGAATATATTATGGAAACAGTTCGAATGTGCCACTAATGAGTTTAATACTTATATTGATGGCGGTATTCCTGTTATCGCACAACAAAAAATAGTGAAGTTTATTAAAGAATGGGATAGGCTGAAAGAACAGGCTATGAAGTTTGATGAACTAATGCAGAATCCGATAGAACCTGTTGATATCAAATTACCTTTTGAAGAAGAGGAGTTCCAGCAGACTTGGCAATATTGGAAGGAATACCGTTTGGAGACGTTTGGTAAGACATATAAAAGCAGGGAAGAACAGAAAGTTTTGGATTATCTTGATGATATAAGTGAAGGAAGTCCGGATACGGCAATTAGATATTTGAACTTCGCTATGGCTGGTAGTTATCCAAAGTTTTTTAAAGTGACTGATAATAGCTATACTAACCCACCTAAAGAAATAACCCATGACAGCGACTTTTAGTGACTTCATTAATACCTGCAAACAAAAGCAGCAAGAACTGGATCGGGAGCTATGGGCTTTTCATTATTCTCATATTTCTGACATCGAGTTTTGGACGCTATTGAAAGCAAAGGCAGAAGCTATAATGATGCAAAGAGGTATTAAGTCAACATTCATTGTTGACCAGTACAATAAGGACATAATTCGTCAGTTATATTATTATCTGACCGGAGATGTGGGGAATTGCAAGTGGAATGTACATAAAGGCATATATTTGATGGGAAAAGTCGGATGCGGCAAATCCTTATTGATGTACTCCTATTTGTCTGTACAGGATTATCTCACTCGTAAGATAACTGAAACTATTCATGCAAAGCAACTGATAGAATTACTTCAATCTGAAGGTGGAATTACTGGCCTAAGAGAAAGACCTTTGTTTATTGATGAGTTGGGACGTGAAAATTTGGAGATGAAAGACTATGGAAATGTAGTCAAGCCGGTTATAGACCTGTTTGCTATCAGGTATGAATATGGCGGTAGGACTTATGCTACTTCGAACTTTACTCTTGATACACTTGAAGCTGCAAGAGATGTAAAAGGAAAGGTTACTGCGCAAAGGTATGGTAATTTCATCCGAACGAGAATGGACGAAATGTTTAATGTGGTGGAACTCCCAGGAGAAAACCGCCGATTAAGATGGGGAAATAATGGCTAAGAGAGAATTGGCAAAAACTTCTTCGGCTGCCAAAGCTGCTGGAAAAGTACAAGCGGTAAAGGAGTGGTTGGATATGAACTATGAAATTAAGATTAATATATTCGACCACTCAAAATCGTATATTGAGAGTAAGGAACGTGAATACACTACATCAATCACAGAAAATGATATCTATATGCATATGATTGATGATGGTTTGGCCTGTAGCAAGTCGTTATTAAAGGCTATATTGACTTCTCCTAATCAGATGACAGCATATAATCCGGTTACAGAGTATTTTGATGGTTTACAAAACAAATGGAACGGTGTCAGCCAAATAGATTTGTATTGCAGCTTTCTCCGGGCACACGACTTTAAAGATAAAGATGATACGGAATTTTATCAAAACCGGATGAAATACCTAATAAAAAAGTGGTTGGTAGCTGTAGTTGCACAAGTATATGGTAAGAGGCAGAATGATGTAGCAATTGGATTTGTTAATGCTCAAGGCGGAATAGGCAAGACGACACTGATTGAATTTTTGGTACCACGATGTTTGGAAGAGTATTACGTTGTTTCGGATAAAGACGAACGTATATTCAGAATGACAGAGTGTTTTGTTTCCCGCTTTATTATCAACTTTGATGAGTTTGTTGGAATAACAAAGTCAACAGAGAACAGTTTTAAAAATAATATGAGCCGGCTCATGGTGGATATCAAGTTGCCAGGAGAAAGTTTCACCACAAAGATGCAACGTATTGCTTCCTGTGCTTTCACAAGTAATAAGACACAGGAGATGGGAGGGTTTCTGTTTAATTCAGATTCCGGTCTTCTCCGTAGAATAGCCGCTATTGAGATTGACGAGATCGGGGATTACAGAGAAGCCGTGGACGTGGATCAGCTTTGGGCGGAAGCTATGACCTTGTATAATGGAACTTTTGATTATACCTTTAATCGAAAAGATTATGATGATTTCCAAGAATATAACGCAAAGTATGTGATTGAATCCACCGCATATAAATTGGTGAAGGAATGGTACCGGAAGCCGGAAGAAGATGAAGAGTCTTTGTTCCGCATGCCGATGGACATCGTTCGGGAACTGAAAGCTGCACGAAAGATAACTAGCTCAATGACCCGCATTGACGATATTACTATCGGGCAGGCATTGCGCCAGTTAGGATATGAACGTATAGGTAAGAAATTGCCGGGAATGGGTACACGTTATGGATATAAGGTAGTACAACTCTATTAATCAGATATTTGTATATATGTATATTAGATCATAAGGTCTAATATATAAAAAACTATTTAAGAGAAAAATAATTGAAAATGTGGTTACAACCTTACAACCTTTATAATATATGTGTTTTAATATGTTGATAATCAGATATGAAAAGGTTGTAAGTGCGTAGTTTGGTATTCACTTACAACCTACTTACAACCACTTACAACCATATAAGTGGTTACAACCGGTAGACTAGATGTAATGTGTTTATATACAATGCTTTGATTGTTAGTTGTAGGTTGTAAGCTAGTATGGGAAATTATTTAAAAAAACAAGTAATATGGAAAAACCAAGTGTAACAATAGAACTGGCACCCTATTTACATGATTACTTATATCATGAGTTTGGGTGTAGAAAAGAAGGTGGGGTAATGGTAGCAACCACTAATGATCTCGGAAAAATGATTCAAGCAATGGTGACAATAAAAGACCGCCCGCCACGTCTTCCTTTGAAAGAGAATCCAATTACATTATATTTGCCAACACAGGAATGGAATCATTTCATTTTAAATGAAAACTTTCTGTATATTCCTGAATGGAAACAAAGGATGTTGCAGGATTACATTGAAGCATCTTTCCGTCTTCGTATTCGCGAATATTTTGTTGCGGGATATGAGAAGGGATTCAAGCAGGATAAGATTATAAAAGCGTTTTTGATGGCATATAACATTAAAAATAACGCAATAAACTATGATGCGATAAAGAAGTATGACTATCGAAATCGGAAAAAGATGATAAAAGAGGTAAATAAGGAAATACAACTGTCTCTTTTCTAAGTGATTGTGTTTTTTTTACGATTAATCTATAAGTAAAAAGATATTTTTTATCTTTTTTATACTTATACTTTTAAGCAATTTATTCATTATTAGATATATAAGCTATGAGTTTAGATGATAAAAGAGCACAAATTAGCGCAATGTTCTATCTTTCAATAGACGATGCGGATATTGATGATTGTTTGGGCGTTAGTTCCATCTCCGTTTCCGGCAATTGGATCGATTTTAATATATCCAAATGTGAGCTAAAAGAAACTAGGTCTGCTCCGGGAGAATTGGTACAACAAGAATTGAGCGCTACTTGTACAGATTCAAGTGAGGCGAATGAATCATTTATTAGGGAACAATGTGGTGGATATGGGCTACTTCGTATTGATTACTCTAATGGTGAGAGGAAAGTGGTTGGAACAGATAAAAACCCGGTACAGCTCTCTATTGAGAGAAGCGGTTCCCCAGCAGCCATCACTCTATCAATAAAACGTTCTAGTGCCGAGTTCTCAAAGTTCCTAAAGTCCTTTTAATAGGCGATAAGTCATTGTAATTTTGTATCAAACAAATAAAGTATAAAAATACATGGCATTTTCTTCTTTATATAGTGCTGTTTTGAGAGGTAAATGGTTTATCTCACTCCGGGATGTGGAAGCCAACCAAATCCTGATTAATCCTCTTTTAGAAAGAGGGGTTGAGAGTGAAGATATAACCAAACTATCAGATAAGTCTCCCATAGTTGTATGTGCGATGTCCGAAACAGAAATGAAATCCGGACACGATTTTTCAGATGCACCACAAGATAGTGTGGCAGTCATAGGGCTTCAAGGTTCTATGTTGAAATACGGTTCATACTGTAGTTATGGAACTACTGAAGTAGCAGAGATGGTAAATCAGGCTGCAGATTCCCCGAAAATTTCTGGTATTTTGCTTGACATAGATTCCGGTGGCGGTAGCGTTGATGCTATCGCCCCACTCATTGATGCGATCCAATATGCACAGAAGAAAAAGAAGTGTGTGGTTGCATATTGTGATTTGTGTGCGTCTGCTGCCTACTATGTAGCTTGTTATTGCGATGAAATTATTGCTTCTAACACAATCTCTTCGGAATTTGGCTCTATTGGTGTAATGATGAGTTTTCCGGATTATGCCAAATATTATGAGAAAGATGGAATAAAGGTTCATACAATCTATAGTAATTTATCATCTTATAAAAATGCGCCGTTTGAAGCGGCGAAGGAGGGAAAATATGATGCAATCAAAACAGAAGAACTTGATCCGCTCGCAAGAGGATTCCAAGAAGCAGTTAAAAGTAGAAGAGGTAGTAAACTTAACCTCGAAACGGAAGGGATCATTGCCGGGCGCATGTTCTATGCGAACGACGCCAAAAAAAATGGCTTGATTGATTCGGTTGGTACTAGAGAGTTTGCATTGAGAAGAGTGAGAGAATTGCGCAGAGATGCGTATGTAAACGAATATATTAATTCAAAAAGTGCATAATTATGTTTGAAAAAGTAGTTGCTGCCGTATTTGGATATTTGGGAATCTCAGCTTTAGCTAAAGACAAGGACGGAAAATCCTCAATGAGTAAAGAGCAGGAGACTAAACTGGAAGATAAATATGGAAAAAAATTCGTCGAGGAGTTCAAAAAGGATCTTGCCGATTTCGAAAAGGAGGGGAAAACTGCAGAGAGTGTGGTAACAGAAGAACTTCTGTCTGAAATGGAGGTTGAGAAAGGGAAAAATGCGAAAGAGTTGAAAGAGGCTCGTGAACGTATTGCCAAACTGGAAAAAGAGAAAGAGGAAGCCGATGCCATAATCGCTAAGTTGGAAAAGGAAGAAACAGCTGATGCAGGAAAGGTTGTAACAGGAACAAATGCGGATAATATGGGAAAGACTTTTAAACCGGACATGAATCTGTCGCATAATAAATATGTTGATGCTATTTATTATGGAAGACCCGGTGCTTCTTATTCAGGCAATACAACTATTGAAACTACCGAACTGCAAAAAGAATTTGGTAAGTATGTAAATAGTGAACGTCTTGAAATCCTGCAAAGTTTGATGGGAAAGACAGAATCTACGCAGTATATGTCCACCATCGCTACCGATAAAGTGGAGGTTCGTGCACAACAGGCAGCAATTGATTCGGTATTACAGCAGTTTACTCCCCATTGGACGCCCAAAGGAAAAACTAAATTTACTCCGCTTACCATTAAGAATTTCAAATGTAAAATTAACGTTGCTATCGTTCCATCTGATGTGATGGAGGATATCATCGGATATCTTTATGATGAGAACTTGAAGCCGGAAGATATGCCGGTTGTAAAGTATATCTTAAATCAACTTGTGTTCCCTAAGTTGGACGAAGAGCGTGAGGTTGCTTTGGCTACAGGTAAGTTTGTAGAGTCTAAAGCTGTGAAAGACGGTGATGATGCAACAGAAGCCAATGAAGTTATGGATGGGTATGTCACTCAACTTGTAGCATTGAAAGAAGCGAATAATAAAGCTATTACCTGGTTGCTCAATGGCGAGAAGCTGTCGGATGAACAGCTGGTAGATCAGATCGACAAGGCGGTTGAAGAGGTTAAACCGTTATACAAAAAGAAACAGATGTTTATTCATGCCGATCCGGACATTGTAACGCGCTATGGAAAAGCATATCGCAAGAAATATCCTTGGTTGAAGAATGAAGATGGAGAAAAAGTGAAAGTCGATTTCTCAAAATTCACATTTGCTCCACTTGAAGGTATGCGTGGTACCGGAGTATTCTTTATTACTCCAAAAGAGAACTTCAAACATTTGCGTAGTAAGGACCCACAAGCTACAAAAATTTGGATGCAAGGAGAAAACTATAAGGTGAAAATTTTTGCGGAATGGTGGGAAGCAACTGGATTTTGGATTGCTGAAGCTATTTTTGCATATATTCCACCCACAGAGTCAGGAGCGTCTGCCTCCGAAGCTGGTGGGCTTTAAAAAATAAAAGGAGGTAAAATTATGGCAGAATCAGTATATCAGTTTGCATCGGTTCCTAAGAAGACATCGAATGCAGGACGCCCGAAAGGTAAAAAGGCGTATATTGTCTATTTCCGCTGGAATGATGTAAAGACATACAACCGTGATGAAAAAGGAGTACGTGTTAAGGAATTCGCTTTGGTAGAAGGGAAAAAACCGATTGCAGTCTATGCAACGGACTCTACTATTAACATTTATCACACAAGTGAAGGAGAAGACGATGCGCGTGGCTTCATTCATCATGTAGACTATGAGCATCCAGGAACAGAGGTTGAACATGATGAATTTGTAAACAACAATATCAATGAAGATTTAGGAGCTATTGTTTTTGGCTGCTCAGGTGATGATGCAAAGATAGCAGGTACTCCCTGTACTCCATTGAAACTCACAAAAGCAGATTCACAGGATAACAAAGAAGGTGATAAAAATACGATCAACTTGGCAAGTTCACTGCGTGGGGCTACAATTGGACATATTGCCAAGAGCCTTATTCCGGCTACAGACAGTGAGGAAATCAATGCTATTTTAGGATTGGCTGGTAGTGCGTCAGGCTCATCTAAAGGAGGTCTATAAATAAGTTTGTTTGTTGTGTTGAGAAGAGGTGCATATCCATATTGGATATAGCACCTCTTTTTGTGTCCTTTTGCCTATATTGGGATAATGGTACTTTTGTGTATCAAAAAATAAGAATATGAGAACTAAAAAGGAAGAAGGAAAAAAAGTGGAAGCTGATTCAGTAAATAATCAGGCTTCTAGTGTGGAACAAGATCAGGCTCCAAGCGGGGGACTGGCATCTCAAGAGAATTTAGCCATACTGGATCATACAACGGTGGTAATTCCTTATGTTAAGAACAAAGCACAAGGGGATGAGTTAAAAATGGCATTGCGCTCTTTTGATAAATTCCTGCGTTTTGGTGTTAATGTTGTCATCATTGGTGACCGGGAGGAATGGATGAGTGATGTTGTTACAGTCATAGAATATGAATGTGTGTCAGATAATCCTCAGATTGATGTACTTGAAAAATTAAAATTGGCTATTGCTGCCGATGAAGTTACTGATAAATTTATTTGGTCCAATGATGATATCTACCTTGTAGCTCCGGTAATGCTGGCTCATATTGAGGTTCCTAAAAATAAAGGAATCTTGCGTCCAGAACTATATAAAGGCATTTATAGGGATAATATGGAGCGTACAGTTGCATTGCTGGCAGATTTTCCCAAATTAGATTTCGGAACACATACTCCTGTTGTTTACGAAAAACAGAGTCTTGTAGATATGTTTGAAAGGTTCCCGGAATTGAATACAGGTGGTTATTTGATCTCATCTGTTTATTTTAATACTCTCTTTCCAGAGTTTGATCCTATTTCTTCTATCGAATTGAACTGGCAAAGCGATAATATTGCATTGTCTATCGTATCCAAGCAACCGGATCACAAGAAATTTCAGGAACTGGTATCAAAGAAAATATTCCTGAATAACGCAGAAAGTGGATATTCTGACTTTCTAATGAAATATTTGCTTGAAATGTTCCCGGATAAATCCGAATTTGAAGAGTGAAAGAGATTGTAATCGCTTGGCTGAAGAATGGAGCAAATGCTCAAGAAGGAATACGCTTGATGGAACAGTCGGGCGTATCTCCATTAACGTTGCGTCTGGTTCGTTCCAACCCTTCCGGCAATAAGAGAATGATGGTTGCATTTCTTTGCAAGAAATACAATATTAATCAGGATTTTACGACAAACTGGAAAGAAACAGAGATAACATTCAGCCGTAAACCCAAGTCTTTTCGGGAAGAATTTTCGTTTTTAAACGAGAAATCATGTCCGGTGGAGTTGGAGGCACTTGCTTCCCGAAAATTTTCACGATATCATGCATACGTTGAATTACATTTTCAACTCCGCGATTGCACTGATCTGAATCAATGTACTTCTGTTAGCAGACAATTAATAGACAGTTATATTGAAAACCGGATGATATGGGATGAACTGAATTATTATCAGCAGAACAAGTCTTTATTAGGGAAGCATCCGATTTTTAATGAGTTTAAAAGGAGAAAAGAACTATTGGGACTACCGATAAAAGAACTTGTAAAACGCCAAAAACAGATAGAAAACAATATTTGGCGGGTAACTAACGAATTGAATAAAGGAGATAAGCCGCATTTGGATATCGAACGACGGGAAAGACTGGCTGGTTACAAAGCTGAATTGGAAGAGGTGAACCGATTACTTGAATGAGTTATTATTTTGATTTAAAAGAGCTACGTGAAGAACTGTGTGAGTCACGAATGTATTCGAAGCGGTTTGAAATGCTTCAAACATATAAATTGAATAATCTCAAAGAGTTATGCGGCCGACTTCCAAAAGAAAATGAAGTCTTTTTCATAGAAACACGGAAAAGTTTTACGGCATTTACTTTTATAGTTTACTTACTCAAGCATACTGGATATTTGGAACACCTGTATATAGCAACTTATTCAACCAATGAACGCATAATTAATGCATTGCTCCGATGGAAGGAGAAAGGGGCCATTGGGAGTATTCATTTGCATATTTCCGAGACAATAAAGTTTCGTATGCCTAAGATTTTTGAAAGGTTGATGGCACTCCATCAAGATGGGGTTATTGAATTGTCTTTTGCGTGGAGCCATAAGAAGATAACTTGTTTGGATACGCCTAAAGGCTTTTTTGTTGTAGAAGGGAGTGGAAACTATGGCGAGAATGCGATGGAAGAACAATATGTATTTTTAAAAAGTAAGGAAGTCTATGAGTTTCGTTGCGGACGAATTGGTTAAGTGGAGAGAAAATCCGTTATGGTATGACAGGATTAACTTTGATGAATATGAAAAGCTGGCAGCTATAGGATATACTCCTAAGCAAATAGCCATGTTTTACAATATTCCTTTGAATGATTTTGAGTGGTATTTCAATTTGGTAGGTTCTCCACTGAAATATCACTATGAACGCGGACAGTTGATACAACAGGCTAAGGAAGGATTATCAATGACAGCCAGTGCAGAAGTTGGTGATAATGTAACTCAGGCGCAGCGACTTGATAAACTACGTCGTGAAGTCGGTTTTAAGAATGCGATTAACCAAGTTTTTTTCGGAGATATAGAGAATGTTTGAAACTTCTTATTTTGACAGGTTACAGGATTACTTGGCATCCGGTTGTACAATGGAACTAACGGGTGATGAGATGGACTATTATAATGCGCTGTACGCCCTGATTGGCATACAGCGGAAATATGGTAAGGATAATGCAATATCTTTCCTTATGCATGATCCTTTTCAGGTAAAAAGGGCTAGGGCCAGGGAAATGTATAATGAGGCTATAAACCTGTTTTTTGCGAATGATTCGGTAGAAAATAACGCTCACCGAAATATGATGTTTGATAATTTGCAGAAAGCGGCACAGGTTGTATTAATGAATGCACATTCTTCTAAGGATATGGAAGTGTATGGAAACTTGATGATACAGGCTGCCAAAATCAAACAATTGGATAAGCCTGATCCACAGAAACGGAAGGAAGTAAACGAAAAGCCCATAAAAATTTATATGCTTGATACGCAGGCTGTAGGAATGCCACAGGTTAACAGGCAATTGCTTGCTGAACAGATTGATTCTATTCCTGATATTCCGGAGCGGGAGAAAGTTCGTTTAAAGAGGGATGCGCAAGTGATTGATGTGGATATAATTGAAATGCTCGATGACCAGGAAACAAAAACTAAAGACATCGACTGATGATGTAGAACAGCGATACGCAAATTGGATGGCACAACTCATATCAATAATGATGCCTTGGGCACTTTATTGGATTGCCGGACGTGCCAGTGCTAAAACAGTGCAAGTATTATCAGAACGAGTGCAAGAAGTTGCACAGGATTGTCAGGGAGCACCATTCGCATGGGTAGCTGATACGTATTCGGATTTGCATAAGAATGTCATTCCTTCGCTTATAGATGGACTTTCCCTGTTAGGGTGGGAAATTGGCATTCACTATGTGATTAATCAGGAGCCGCCTAAAGAATGGCAGGAAAGAATGTACAATGTATGTACAGACTGGCGTAACACTATGGTTTTCTATACCGGATTTAACTTCACTTTTATTTCTTTGGACAGACCATCTATCGGCGCAGGTCGTTCTTATGTTGGAGTATTCGGTGATGAAGTCAAGTATTTCACGGAGGAGAAATTTACGAATCTGTTGAAAGCTGTACGAGGTTTTAGGGTGAAGTACGGAATGAATGTTTGGTACCGTAGCCGTACCCTTACTACCGATATGCCTAATCCAAACCATATTGGCGAATATGACTGGATTCTGAAACTGGCTAAACAGAACGATAAAGATAAAATCCTCTTAATGCTCCAGGCGGGATTTGTCTATAACGAGACGAAAAAGACGTATGTAGCTACCTTACAGGAATATAATGAAGTGCTGAAGAAATATCGCTTTGATAAATCATTAGCTCCAAGTCTTAATAAACTTCAACGGGCACTGGAACTCGCAGGGCGCAATATGAAGCGATGGGAAGAACGATGGATCAAGACACGTTCACGTACATCGTTTTTCTTCATTTCGTCCTCTTATGTCAACGCAGACGTTTTAGGGCTGGATTGGTTTAGTGATGAATTCTCCGAAGGGCTTGAAGGAATTCTGTGCAATATCCTTTCGATTATCCCTAAATTGGAAGCTGGGCAAATGTTTTATTGTAATTTGGCTATCCGACATTTTTATGCTGATGGATTCATAAATGAGATTATAGAGCAGAAGCCGTTGGGATGGAAGGAGGATTGCACAGTACTTAGGCATTTAGACATGAATAGGCCCATTGAAGCTGGAATGGACTCCGGTAATATGCTATCTATGGTATTTGGGCAACAGGACAAAAAGAAATACAAAGTATTGAAAGAACTCTATACGTTGCCACCTAATACGGCCAGAGAACTGGCTGATAGTTTTTTGGAGTACTTTAAACCGCATAAACGGAAGATTCTGAAACTCTATTATGATCGTTCAATGAATAACTACCATAAGGTCAAAGCAGACATGGCTACTCAGATAAAAAAGAATATAGAATACTATGCTGATGGTACAAGGACAGGATGGCAGGTACAGTTAATGAGTATAGGGCAGGGCAATATTGGTAGTAATTTGGAATATCGTTTCTTCATGGATTTGTTAAGTGGCAATTTAGAGAGGGGATTGTTTACCATTCAATTCGACCAGTATAATTGTTCCAACCTCAAGAGTGAGATGGAAATAACCGGAACAAAGACCGTAAGCCGTTCTGATGGCAGCTCAGAGATAGTCAAACTAAAGACAGGAGACAAGTTACCTACCAATCGATTACCTAAAGAATCAACCAATCTTACGGATGCACTTAAATATCTTATGTTACGTAAGGAATGGATACGGATATGGAAGACGGGACGCAATCTGTCTGTTGCGTCTAGGATGTAGTTCGTTTTTTATTCGAGTGGTTAGCCTCGCAGTCTGTGAAGATAGCGGGGCTTTTTCATGTACACCTGCCTGAGGCAGGCAGATAGGTAGCATTTTCTTAGGGAAAATTTGATAGTGGTGGGATTGTAAGGATTTTGTCATATTTCCCGCCCCAAAAGGGGGGTGCGACCGCAAAAAGGGGTCGGCGCGTGTCGGGCAGAACTCCGTTTCATTTGCGGTTTTTTAGAAACCGCAAATAGTTTTATGACTGAAAATTAGGTAATTAAATAATGTAACCGATTTTTTGAGCGCAAATATCGCCCCAAATTGGAAGAAAAACGACCGCTTTAGATACTAAAATCAGAAAAAGAATATTTTTGGAAATAAGCTTGACTATTGATTGGAAGACTCCCGTGTTCATGTGTTTTTAATTAATATGCTGTTATATAATGTGTTATGATTAAATTAGTCGTAGAGTTGTTCCCATTAGGTAGATATCTAATTAGAACAGATTAGATTGTATTTTGAATTCTGCTAATATGTTATTTCGATGTAAAATAAGACGACTAAAATTGAGTGTATCGGGCATTGTGGAACTGAGATTGTTAAACTAGAGTTAAAAATGTGTTTTTGCCGTAATAATAACGCTCTGTTTATTGTGTAATAAACAAAACGTTATTATATTTGCATTGTGTTACGACACAGAGATGTTTGATAAGGTTGAAGGTCTAAATGACCGTGAGGAAATGCTTGACCATTTAAGATTCCTCATCCGATACGAAAAAGATATTCTTAATGATGGAATTATTTTTTCAGAATCGGAATTCTACGATGAGCTATTCAATACGATCATTATGATTGCTGATGAACTCAGAGAAGAATGAAAGATTGGGAACCTCAAATGAGGTTCCCTTTCATCAACCTTATCAACATTTCTTTGTTTCATAATAAAAAAGAAGTATGGATAAACAATTAGAGGACAAAATCAGAAAATTAGTTTCTAAGTTTCATCTGTTGCGTACAAAAGATGGAAGCGAAGAATTTGATAAAATCTGGAAAGATTTAAATGCGGAGATTCCACTAGAGGAACGAAGGGAAGCCGGACGAATTCTTAGTGATGAAATGAGAAAAGTACGGGAAAACAGAAAACGTACAGATGTAAATGTCCGTACTGGAATGGGAGAGCTGTGTGATGTTCTTTCATTATCATATATTGCACAACACTATTTTCAGAAAGATCGTAGTTGGCTTGCGCAACGCATAAATGGAAACATTGTGAATGGAAAGCCAAGTGCCTTTACTGAAAGTGAGTTGGAAATCTTTAAATTCGCATTGAATGATATAAAGAATAAGTTATCGGAAACCATATTAAACATCAAGTAAAGTAACACAACTTGGGAGGAATACCGGTACTCCTTCCGTTTTAAAGGGTTTCCAATTTGCGGAAACCCTTTCTTATTTATGCGAGCATGATGACATTATCATAAAATATATAAAAATAAATTCGCTTTTATTTTGTCACATGTTGAAATTCCTGTATTTTAGCAGTGCCAAAAAATAATGAATAAATGAATCTCTTGCCATAGTGTAATCCGTAAAATCGGATTCAGGTATCATTGACCTGTTGGCGCACTATGGTGAGGGATTCGCCATTTTAATATTTCGATGTTGAAAAGTTACTGAAAGATGTAAAAACTGTCAATGCTCAAAGCCAGTATTGGATGGTAAGAAGTATGAGTGGTGATTATTTCCACGAATTTATATCAAGGGGATATATTGCGATTGGGTACAACGAGATATCTTTGCAGGAAATAAAATTTGCAATCTCAAAAGAAGAGAAAGCGAATGAGCAATTAAGAGGAACAATTGATTTAAAGATAGCTAAAGGTGAAATGTTGGATGCTTCCGGTGAAGAACCTAATTCACAGTATGTTGCTCCTCAACTATTAAAATTCTGTCGTGATATAAAAATAAATGATATCATCGTGATACCAGGGAAGAACTCTGATAACTTAGCTATTGCACGTATTGATTCTGTTGTTTATGAAGAAAAAAATATCTCTCATCTTGATGGCGTATGCCAATTTAATAAAAGACGAAAAATTACTGTATTGCGAACCTTACTCCGTTCAAGTTTGAGCCCCAAAATGCAATTAATGTTTAATTCTCGTCACATTGTTTCTAATATAGATTCGTATGCTCCATTTGTTGATAGTTGCGTATCAGACTTTTATGAAAAGGATGATGAGGTTCATCTAGTACTGCGTATAAAAACAGAAGATGATGTCAATACTCAAAGTTTTTTTTCGTTATATAAATTATTTCAGGTTACTGAAAACTTCTGCAAACAGAATGGCATAGATGGGACTGTTGCAGATATGATAATGAAAGTACAAATGGAGTCGCCAGGAGACCTTAGACTTAGTGCTAGAAATAAAATGTTTATTTGGATGGTAGCATTAACAATTTTAGGTGTAAATGGTGGTGGCTTGAATATTAAAGCTGGTAATTTTTCTTTTGATTTATCAACTGGAGGATTAATTGAAAAATTCAATGATTTTTTGGATCATGAAGTAGATAGGGATACTAAAGAGTCCATAAAATGTGCATTAGACTCATTAGAAATTAATACTCCAGAAGATTTTAAAACTGCTATAGATTTATTGCATGAACAGAATTCTGTTCGTGAAAAATATTAAGCGGGAAGATAATATAAAGGCGAAAGTAATAAAGCTATAATAATACCGGCTATAAGTGTTTTGTAGCTGGTTTTATTTTTATTGTATCGCTTGGTTAACATATATGTAATTCCTTCAATGATAAATATCACGGTAATACAAATCACTGTAAAAGTGCTGACGTATGCTATAATATTTCTTAGTAAGTCAATCATATAAGTCTACTATCCTTTCTGTTGCAAAGTTATCAATATTAATGGATAAACTTGTAGTTGGTTTTGTTAAAATGAGATTAAGACTCTATTTTTTCTGTTTTGATAAGCGAAAGAATCCCACAGGTTCGGAACTTTTTATTTTACACAGGTGATGGTTCTGTATATCCACCGTGTATTAATGATGGTATTTCGTTTTTTTCTTTTTTAGTGCAGTTTTTATTTTATCATCGAGTGTGAGATGTGCGTCTGAATTGTATTCTATTTTAGTGCTAGCACTTCCAAATGCACTGATGTTTATAGGCTTTTCATTAATGTTTTTAATCATAAATTGAATACGTCCATACGCTTTGACACCTTCTTTAAGGGCATCAAGATCGTTTAACCATACATCTAAAATCTCATCACCTTTAATTACGACAAAGCCACCCAAAGGGTTTTCTTCACGAAGACGTTCTAAATTCTTGTGATAAGTAGCTAATTCTATTTCAAACATACCTCTTAATATTTTTGACAAAAATAACCTTTTTCTTTGGCACTCTCAAATAATATCTGCATATTCGCATTGCCAAATATAAACCGACAAATTCATCTCCTCATATCGTGTAACCCGTAAACAATCGGGTTCCGGGTGGTTCCGGTTGGCGCACGATATGAGGAGATGATTTTTTAATTATGGAACTAAAAGATTTTATAAAAGAAACGGTGATGGAAATTTCAACAGCCGTGATAGAATTGAATGAAGAGAAAGTAACTGTTAGTTCAATAAAATTTTCATTGAGTGTTGCTTTGCCTACGGGTTCCCGGTAATTCAAATTGTATTATTTCACCGGTAGTAAGATAGCGATATAATATATCGGCAAGAATAACCGGATTTAGTTCGGGGCGTGGCCAAAATGTTGTAGCCGTCCACCCAATGATAGTCACTGCTTGATCAAGGCAGTATTTTCTTAATTCAATCTCGTTCATAATTAATGTTTTAGGCAAAAATACAATAGAAATACTAGAAAATAAAATTATTAATTAAATATCTGATGCTATGGAATGGATTATTATTATCCTTTTGATTGTGCTATTGGTACTAATAGGTAACATTGTATCACTAAAAAGAAAAGGGAAAAGTGTAAGTTTTGAAAATGAAAAATTACACGATGAAAAAGAACAGATAATGAAGCGAAATTTGGAATTAAGAAGCATTAATCAAAAGCTATCCAAGTATGAAGCTGCATTGAACGCTGATGAGGAAGCTGAAGATAGGCTAAAAAGAGCAAAAGAAGAAAGCGAATTAATCTTGGCTGGTGCTCAACAGCAGATGAAGCTGATTATTACTGATGCAGAGAAAAGAGCTCAAGAAATATTAGACAAAGCGGATGATGAAGCTGAATCAATTATATCTAAATCTCGGAGTGAAGTACAAATAACCAATGATGAGACGGCTATTATTAAGAAATCAAACAAGGAGCTTTTACAAAGAGCAAAAGATGAAGCAGAGAAGGTTAGAGAAGATGCAACTAGACAAGCGGCATTGATATTATCAGAAGCGGAGAACAAGGCTAAAGAAATAGCAGGAGAAGCATATGATATTGCTAATAAAGCCAAACATTACGAAGAGGTTTCAAAGGCAATGAAAAATGTAATAGAAGGATATGGAGATGAATATTTGAAACCAACTTTTTCTCTGTTAGATGATTTGGCGGATGAATTTGGATATGATGAAGCCGGACAAAGATTAAAAGACGCACGTGAAAGAACTCGTATGTTGATGAAGAATGGTGATGCCGCTTCATGTGATTATGTGGAGAAAAACAGAAAAGATACTGCTATAAATTTTGTTCTTGATGCTTTTAATGGTAAAGTAGATACTATTTTAGCCATGATTAAAAAAGATAATTATGGAATATTGGAACAAAAAATACAGGATGCATATAGTCTGGTTAATTATTTGGGTGCTGCTTTCAGAAACGCTCGTATAAATTCTATATATCTTGATTCTAGACTTGACGAATTGAAATGGGGCGTTGCTGTAAATGAACTAAAACTACAAGAACGTGAAGAACAACGCCGTATAAAAGAGCAAATTCGTGAAGAAGAGAAAGCAAGACGGGAATATGAAAAAGCAATGCGTGATGCTGCTAAGGAAGAGGAAACTATTCGAAAGGCTATGGAAAAAGCACAACAGGCTATTGCCAAGGCTAGTGAAGAGCAAAAAGCAAAATATGAGGAACAATTAGCTGATTTAGAACAAAAATTAATTGAAGCAGAAGCCAAAAATCAAAGGGCGTTATCCATGGCTCAACAAACAAAGTCAGGACATGTATATATTATCTCTAATATTGGTTCATTTGGAGAGAATGTTTATAAAATAGGTATGACAAGGAGACTTGAACCTTTAGATCGTGTTCGTGAACTTGGAGATGCAAGTGTACCTTTCCCCTTTGATGTTCATGCTATGATATATTGTGAAGATGCTCCTAAATTAGAAACTGAACTTCATCGTTTCTTTGTACAGAATCAAGTCAATAAGGTTAATCCTCGAAAAGAATTTTTCCGAATACCAATTTCAGATATAAGGAAGGAAGTTGAAAAGAGAGAAGTTGAAGTAAAGTGGACAATGACGGCTCTTGCTTCAGAATATAAAGAAACATTAGCAATTGAAAGATCAATGGAGAATGATAATCAGACTAAGGAAGAATGGTTAAAACAGCAGAAGTTATTCAAAGAAACGGCTGCTAGTTTAGATGAAGATGAGAATGAATAGATAAGGATAGCACTAAAAATGCCACTTTTCTTTTGCACTTTCAAATTTTATCCTCATATTTGCAGAGTCAAACAATACGATTTTTTTTAATCGTCGATGTGCATCGTATAATGCTCACGAAATTCGAGGGCTTTTTTTATGTCCTTACATAATTTTCCTAGTATTAGGGGAAATGATACATACGAAATAGGCGGCTGCCTTTCCCAAACATTGTTATTGCCTCGGCGATTATCACTGTATTGTTTGACGACACGGGAAATGGCGGCCGTTCTTGTGTTCTATAATTGCCGAAATGTCAAACAATACAGTGATATGAAAAAAGAAAAAAAAGTCCTCACCAAATGCGTAGAGGCAAAGAAAGTCCAAGAATTTTTCAACAAAATTAGTGATTTGATTACTTCCGGACATGATAAAGTCTGGACGAGTAAAGACGAAAACGGTGAAATGAATTTCATCGTGGGTAATAGCCGTGTGAATATACGTATCAATACCTCAATGATGAAAGGAGGTACATTATGAAACGGGATAAATCTATAACTAATAAAAACATCTTCGTGACAAGTGAACGTAAACATACTGATACTGAATCAGGCGAATATAACTATAATATCAGTTATCTAGGTAACTATGAATTGTGTGAATTGACAGGTGAAGAGGTTGTTGAATTAATAGCTTGTTTGCAAAATGCACTCCAATCTAATGGAGAGAAAGGAGTTAAACTATGAGTAATCCGATATTTAAAATTATAAAAAGCTGTAGTTATTCAGGTGGTATAAAGTGCATGGAAGAATATACTATTGCTCTATATTCTAAATATATATGCACTTGTACTAGAGAAGAACTAATAGAACTTCGTAATCAATTGGATTTAGCTTTGAATGACCAAAGAATAGTTGTAAACGAGAAAAGAGATTCAGATGAAAGACAGTGAGATACATTATTTCCTTTCAGGTTTAAAAGACCTACGCGAATTATTTTTAGTCATTGATGAAATTAAATCAGAGACAGGCATGACACCTGATGTGATTAAATACGGAGATAAAAAACTGAAATATAGTAGCAAAGATGGTAAATCTCTGAAAAATGGAGATTTAAATGAGGAAGTATATATAGAAAGAAATTTGATTCCTGCTAAATGATAAAATAAGATTTGAGCAAATCTAAGGTTTGAAATAATAAAAAAGCCCCGATTGTGAGTGCAGTCGGGGCTTTTTTGTGTCCTTTTTTAAGGTCTTTCTCGTATGTAATTTTGCAATATAGTTAGTGTAATAATGGAAAGTAACGAAAGCAAGGAATTAAAGACCCTTTTTATTGAGGAGGAACTGTCACAGCACGGAGAATGGCTTTGTGATATACTAACTGAAGCTATAGAGACAAGAAAGCTCATGCAGACGGATGCTTTGCATGATAGCATAGATTATAAAACTTTCCATGACGGAGAGAATCCGGGATTAAAGGTTAGTTTCTTTTCTTATGGTCGTGCTTTTGAAATTGCGGGAAATAAGAAGAATCGGCATCAAGTTGATACAAACCGGACGGCTTGGGGAATGAAAGCAAACCGGAATCCGGTGAAGAAAAATACGAGATGGTATGCAAAAAATATGTATGGAGGGCTGAACCGATTGATTTCGAGAGTTATGTATGGCTTGAGTGATGCGGAAATTGCCCGCTTAAAAGGGATATTGGAAAATAGAAAATTGAATTATAATGGCTGAAATAAAGGAGAAAATTGGAGGCTTCCGGTTTGTTGATGCTGGAGTAGGTACCTATGCCATCAATATGAGTTTAGGTAACAATGAACTAAGTAGTTTTTTTAATGGTTCTTCCTCCAACTGGGATGGTGATCCGGTGACAATAGCCGGAGTTCGCGTTGTTCCCTGGGGAATTGATAATAATCTTCCGAAGACAGTACGTGACATTCTTGAAAAGAATAATCTGGGACCGGGCATTTTGGATCGCAAAACAGGTTTGATGTATGGTCAAGGTCCGATGCTTTATCGGGTGAATGTAGTCAACAACGAACGTGTGCAAGAGTGGTTGATAGATAATGAGATACAGGAATGGCTTGATACATGGGATTATCGGAGTTATATTCGTAATGCTTTTGTAGAGTACAATCACATGAAAGGAGTATTTGTGAAATACTATGCAGCCAAATCAATCCGGATCGGTAAACCGTGGATAACCCGTTTGGAAGCCCTTCACAGTACAGATTGCCGGATGGTATGGCCGGAGAATGACAGCCGGAGATTGGAAGATGTGAAACAGTTTCTTATTGGGGACTTTGACAGTTATACCAGTAAGAGGATGATGTTGTATAGCATCTTCGATAAATGGAATCCTTCAGCTACGGAAACCGCTGTGAAATATCATAGTATGCGTAGTTTCGGGCGCAATATGTATGCAATTTCCAGTTTTCATGGTTCGATTCCCTGGCTATTGGATGCTAATACCCTTCCGGAAATAATCCAATATCTAAATGAGAATATGATTGCATCTGCATACATTGTTCATGAGCCGGAAGAGTATTGGAGGCAGAAAGAAGAAATGATACGTGCCATGCACGAAGAATGGAGAGAAGCACAGATATATGAAGAAATAGACCGTTTGCGGGATGAACTGACCAAGAGGATTGCAGATGTCATGGCCGGTAAAAAGAATGCAGGTAAATTCTTCACTTGTGTGGACTTTGTGGATCAGGACGGAAATCTGCAATCATGGAAAATCGAGCCAATCGAAATGAACGTAGATAAATACATCGCAGCACAGGCGGAAATATCAAGGATAGCTGATAGCTCTACTACAAGCGGCTTTGGATTGAATCCTGCGTTATCCAACATCATCATCGACGGCAAAGGTGACAGTGGCAGCCAAATGCTATATGCATTAAAGATTTTCTATGGGGCTGATACACAAATCCCGGAGGAAATAGCGTTGGAGGCTCTGAATGATGCGATCCGAATAAACTTTCCACATAAGAAAGGTCTTTTTGTTGGTATGTATCGCAAGGTTATCAATAAAGAGGATAATGTAACGTCAGATAAACGGGCAACAAATCAGGTGTAATTATGAATAACAAACAGATAGATTTTCCGGATTGTTGGGAGGAAGTTCTTCCTGCAGAGTGGTTATACTTGCTCCGCTTGCGTCAGAAATTGATTGAACGCCCTAAAATAACTTTAATGGACGTGAAACGAGAGTGGTGCCGTTTTGTTCTTTCCAATCGTGGCATCCGGAGAAAGAGCAGCATTGATTATTATGTTTTGATTGATGAATTGGCGTTGACGCTGGGATGGATGTGGAGTGAAGGTAAAGGGGGGAAAGAGGTTGAACTTATCTTTTCAAGCACAAAGAATCTGTTACCTGAATGGAAACAATATAAAGGTCCGCTTTCTCATGGCAGTGATTTGACATTTGGGGAATTCCGTAATGCGGTTATGATGATGAATGGATACAATGATACACAGGATCCTTCTTTATTGCAAGCCTTATGTGGTATTCTTTATCGTTGTCCAGGAGGAAAAATAGGAAAGTCTGATTTTGACGGTAAATACAGGGAAGAATTTAAGCAGGAACGAATAAATTTCTATTCAAACAGGATTAGGATGATGCCGAAGCAGGTTCAGTGGGGAGTATATGCATGGTTTGCTTTCTTCTGTCACTATTTGCTTACAGGCACATTTATTATTGATGGAATAGAGATTTCATTCGAATCCATCTTCACGAAAGAAACACAGGACGCGAACACGCCCAAGGAGCAAAGTCTGGGAATGAGTGGAATTCTGTTTTCCGTAGCAGAATCCGGAATTTTTGGAAATATAGAAAAAGCGGATGATACATTATTACTCCGGGTAATGATGAAGTTGCTGGATGATAAATACAAAGCAGATGCTTTATTAAAGCGTAACAAATAAATGATATAGTATGATATTCAATAAGGATGATAATGGTAGTAGGGAACTACGGGAACTCACTGGGAATTATTATGCAAATAATGATTTCAATAAAATCATAACTGATATTGAGTTGGCAACAGAGGAAATTTCCGCATTGATTGGTGTTGAACTATACAAAAAAGTGGAAGGCTGGTATAAAGAGACAAAAGAGGATGCAGATCAAGACCTTATAAAGAAAGTACAACGGCCTATCGCTTTATTGGCTACATTACGTATGTACCAAAAAAATGATCTAAGTCATGAAGATGATGGGCGTAAATTCAAAATCGCTACAGATAACAGTGAAAAGCTCCCTTGGGAATGGCAATTAGATAGGGATGATGCCCGGCATATGGAAGATTATTATAAAGCAGTAGACGCTTTGATACGTTATCTCAATACTTCCGAAATTAAGGAATGGAAAGAGAGCAGGGCTTATAAAATGTCTCAGCTATTACTGATACGCAGTGGAGCGGATTTTGACACCTATTTTCCTATTGACAAAAGCGAGCGTACTTTTATGTTATTGCTGCCATTCATCAAGGAGGCACAATTACTTCATGTGAAGAAGGCGTATGGAAACGGATGGGATACGCTCTTGACTATGGAAGAAAATAATGAAGCGTATTTTGCAGCTTGTAAAGCTGTTACATTATTGGGAATGAGTATTGCCCTAAAACGTATGCAACTGAAAATTATTCCAGCAGGAGTAATCAGGGGATATGTGTCTGCAAGTGGTGCAATGGAGAGCGATCCTGCATCTATTGAGGATATCAAGTTATTATCCGAATGGATGAATGATGATGCTATGGTTTGGATTGATGAGATGAAGAAGGCAAGAGACGGTGGAGCGGTCACCTATAATCTGTTACCAGAGAATGATAAACATAACAAATACATGAGATTATGAATGTGATTCAAAGACCTAGAGCAGAAGAGTTCTGTGCTACGATGCAGGATTATATTATAGATACGGATTCTACCATAACTTTCTCTGTGCAGTATGGAGGTAAAACGGTTTTGGAAGAGGAATATGTTCCGGATGCCAACTATCAGGTAAGAGTGCGAAAACTGGGCAAATTCTGTGAGTTGGCTTTATGGGGAGTATGGTGTGCTGGAGAAGCAAGTTGGCAGACAAATGCTGCTGGTACCTTTACTTTCTTTATCAATGGACTACAAGATTCACAAAGTTATGTGATGTTTAGCCGGCTGCAGACAAAAAAAGAGGCATCGGCTCCAGGATGGTTGAGTGAGGTTCGGGAGAAAGTGACACGTAATGGTGCAATGGAGTATGCAAGTAGCGTATTTACAGATGGTGATAAAGTGTTATTGAATGTCCGTACTTTATCCGGAGCGGTTTATCCGGAACAACTATATGTACATAAAGGGGAAAAAATGCCTGTAACTTTGGATGTAAGTATGGAAAGGGTTGGGAATATTCTTCCAGATATAAATGAAATGATCCGTAGTTATGAATTGGTGAAAGGAAGTGATGTTTTTAAGTTTTTGGTAGATCAGACGAGATATGAAGAGGTTCAACGTTTCCGGTATAAAAACGTATATGATATGCCGGAAACAATGACTACCGTAGGCGGTATGACTATGAAAGGCAATGATGAGAGTGATACGGCGAAGATGTTTGGTGTAGATCGTAAATTCGGAGTAAAACCAAAGGATGAATATACAGTTAGTAGTGGGGTTATTTTCCTGCAGAGTGATTATAAGTTATGGCATAATCTGTTGAATGCCCAAGAAGTAGATATCTGGTATGAAGATAGTTGGTTCCCTATTATTGTGACAAAACAGAATTATGAACGTAGTTTTAACCGTAGTCTCCTGAAAGCTATAGAGTTTACCTTTAAAATGGCAGATGTTGAACAGAATAACTTAATTTAATTATGATAGATATCATCCGGTTCAGAGAACTAATGGTGGAGCTTCAGGTTAAAGTTAATCAGAAGAGCGAAGATAAGATTGATTGTTGTTTCCTGGCAGTTAAAGAGGAACACATGGTCAAGAAACTCAAAGATAAAACAGGCGTGTTTCTGTGTGCTAATTATCCGGATGCGGAAGGAGATTCTAAAAACAAAGATAACTGGCAGGAGGATAATCAGGTAATCTTCTTTATTTGTGAAAAGATTGCTTCCGGTAGTAAGACTGACGAGGAAGAATTGCTCCATTATGCCAAGTTGCAGCGAATTATGTGTGTATTGAAAGAAATAATTCGGCAGGATGAATACTGCAATTATCTTTCTGTAGGAAGTAAAATGCGGACAGAATGGGAATATTCTATGTTTGGAGGATTCAATGGATTGAGTTTGGGATTAACGATAGCAGACTATGACTGAATTATATATTGATGGGACTTCGGTGGTACTTCCTGCCGACTTTAGCACTTCTGTAAAACGTGAGAATCCGTTTTTTACAAAAAATGGGGAGTATACGTATGATATTACTCTTCAGCTTAGTAATTCAATTAATGCAGACTTATATGCACATCTGAACAGATTGAATTCTATCTCCGAACTAAAGACCAAGAGACAGGCTGTATTGGTTGCTGATAACCGGGTGTATTGCAATGGTACGGAAATCATAACGGGATGGACAGATTTAACAGTATCTATACAAATAGCTTCGGGAAACTCCGAATTGAATTCTTTCATTGGAAACGATTTGCTTGTATCATCATTGGATATGGGAGAAGATGAAATTCCAACAGGCATTATCAATAACTTGGTAAAACGCATATATCCGGACGTGGATTATTGCATACCTCCTGTAATGACAGACAAGGGTGTGATTAATGGATGGAGGGTAGCTGTAACTGTTGTTACTACTTCAAAGCCAACTATATCTCCCAACTATTTGAGAGAAACAGGAGTGGATATTTATCTGCAACCGTATCTTTGCGCTTATATTAGAAAGTTAATGAAAGCACTTGGATATACAGTTTTGACTAATCAGCTGGAAGATTCGGAGTGGAATTTGCTCTATTTGCCACAAAATGGGCACCCCAACCAATATGCAAAAATGTTTCCCGGATGGACTATAAATGAACTCATCACGGAATTTGAGAGTTTTTTTAATTTGTGTTTTCTTGTCAATAATAGAAAGAAGGAAGTTTCTATACTGTTCAGGGCAGAATATTTTAAAAATGCACAGGTTTGCCATGTTCAGCAAGTTGTAGATGAATACGAAACAGAAGAGGGGGAGAACGACAAAGACCCTTCTCAAAGTAATGTGTTGATAGAACCGACTGACAGTGAATATTACAAGCCACAGCATATAGATAAAAATATTCTTTCTTCTGCGACCCGAAAGGATTTTGATACAGTACTGGAATTCACTCAATTTGTAGAAAGTATTAGCTCATCCGGATATCAGGCTGTTAAAAACTATCTGTTTTATACACATGATAGTTGCCGGTACTACATTACGGTGCCTGATGATTCGAATAGGGGATGGCACACAGATGAAGTAAATATGTTTGGTGATGTTCTTCGGGAGCAGAGTGAAAATGAAATCAAATTAAACATTATGCCTTCCGATATGACGAACTATGGTATAGAACGGATCACTTATGAGAGTGGTATGGAGCCGGTATTTATGCCCGACTCTGAACGATCACTTGTAACAGTTCCAAAAATATCTGGAAGCAAGATTGGTACCAGTGATGAAAGTAATGGCATTTATGAGTTAATACAAAGCGGAGAAAACATCCCTACGGAAAAAGAGAAGAATCAACAAAAGATTTATGTATCATACTACAAAGGAATGTCACCGATGACTCTTTATGTAAAGCGCAAAGATGATAAGGATTTTAACCCTAAAGTTTTCACGATTGATTACCCTCATTCTTTTAACTGTGAGGACACCCCATATACAGGTAATTTGCGGTTAGCATATTTAGATAAAATGCTCTATTCACGTATGTACGATATTGATTATAAGCACGGCATCAAGATAAAGAGTTATGATGTTAACGTTTATAATACGAGGAATATATTTGAAATCCGGAACAAACGTTATGTCTGTAAAGAGATAGAGGATGTTATCAATGCTGATGGAAGGTCTGGAGCATGGCAAGGCACATTCTATCCGATCCGGATTAGTGATGTAGAAGCAGAAAAACGGTGGATTCTGACAGATGGGAAATGGAGAGATGGTGGTACATGGCTGGACAATGGTCGATGGTTGGATGGCTAGAATATAAGGCTCGCAAATACAAGTGCGGGCCTTTTTTGTGTCCTTTTTTAAGGCTTCTTTGGAGGGTACTTTTGTGTATTAATTAATTAGTTGGGAAACTATGAGTTTAAAGATAGACAGAGTACAACTGGAAATTGTTATTCAACAGGATAGTGCAAGGCAAAAAATGATTGAGCTGGAAGAGCAAATGCGTTCAGCCAATAAAACTTTGAATTCTCTGAAAAAGAAATTTGGAGAGAATAGCGCAGAGTATAAAGCGCAAAAGGAAGTCGTTAAAGCACTACAGACCGAGTATGATAAACTCTTTGAAAAGATAGGTATCGGAAGTTTGAGTGTGAAGGAACTCCAAAACAGGCAAAAAGAACTGAATGCCATTCTACGGAATTTGCCGGGTGATAGTCCGCTATACACTCAGTATAAAGCACAACTGGACGAAGTTAACCAAAGAATGAAAGAGCTAAAAGGCACAGCGGAATCTACTAAGTTCTCTTTATCAAAATTGACTGATGGATTTAATAAATATGCTGCCATCGGTGCGAGTGTAATTGCTTCATTGACCGGAATAACCTTAACCGCCCGTAAATGTGTGGATGAGTTTGCACAGATGCAGGAAGCGGAAAGCCAGGTACGCAAATATACTGGCATGACGAGTGAACAGGTTGCTGGTTTAAATGAAGAGTTTAAGAAGATGGATACCCGTACCGCGCGTGAACGTTTAAATGAACTTGCTGGAGATGCCGGACGGCTTGGGATTACAGCGAAAAACGATGTTTTGGAGTTTGTAGAAGCTGCTAATATGATTGATGTTGCACTTGGGGAGGACCTGGGACAGGATGCTATCAAGAATATTGGTAAGTTGGCAGATATGTTTGGTGATAGCGAACGTTCAATGAAAGAAAATATGTTAGCTATCGGTAGTGCGGTGAACGAAGTTGCACAAAATTCTAGTGCTGCTGAACCTTATTTGGTGGAATTCAGTGCGCGCATGGGAGGAGTTGCAAAACAGGCAAAACTTTCAATTACTGATGTCATGGGCTTTGCTTCGGCACTCGATCAAAATATGCTTCGTAGCGAAATGGCTAGTACCGCTTTACAAGGATTGATCTTAAAATTATATCAGGAGCCTGCAAAGTATGCCAAGATAGCCCAAATGGACGTTAAGCAATTTACTACGCTGATGGAGACGGATGCTAATGAAGCTGTTCTTCAGTTCCTTGCTAGTTTGGGGAAATTAGGTGGCATGGATAAAATGGCACCTGTTTTAAAGGAAATGAAGTTGAGTGGTGCTGAAGCGGCAGGAGTTATCAGCGCATTAGCTAGCAATATTGAGAAAGTCCGTAAAGAACAGGAGACTGCTAATCAGGCTTTCATTGATGGTACCAGTATTACGAATGAGTATAATGTACAAAATACGACGGTTCAGGCAGAGCTGGATAAAGCTAAGAAGCGTTTTAAGGAAATTCGGATTGAACTTGGAGAACGGTTGCTCCCTGTTATGAAATACATGGTGAGCACTGGTAGTCTTACAGTCAAAGGTCTAGTAGAGGTTGTATCCATGTTTAGTGAATATAAGAATTTTATATTGACGACTATCATTGCTATAACAGCCTATAATACGGCAGCGAAACTACAATGGTTTTGGTTGAATAAAGTAAAGACTGAAACAGGAGAATATATCATTATACAGAAATTGAAACAGTATTGGGATAAAGCCGTAGCTGCATCAACATGGTTGTATATTGCTGCGACTTCTGCACTAACCGGAAAAACACAGCAAGCTGGATTAGCTATGCAGGCTTTCTTTAAAATTCTGGCACTAAATCCGTTCGCTTCGATTGCTACTGTTGTCATTTCTGTAGCTAGTGCTTTGTATTTATTTTCAAGAAGGGCGTCGGAAGCTCATCGTGCTCAACTATTGATGAATGATGTAGTTAATGAAGCCAAATCAAATATTACTGCAGAACAAACGGAAATCGAATCTCTGTTGAAAATAGCTAAGGATGAAACCATATCAAAAGGTGAAAGACTAAAAGCTATAAAAAAATTAAATGATATTTCTCCTGAATATTTAGGTTCATTAAAATTAGAAACCATTGCGACAGATGAAGCAAAAAAATCAGTAGATAAATATATCCAAAGTCTACTGACAATGGCTGAAATTGAATCTGTAAAATCTCGTCTAACTGATACCGATAAACAACTTGATGAGATGAAGAGTCAACAGCAAAAATATTTGGATGAGAGAAATACATTTTGGGGTGCCTTAAAAACAGTACCTCGTAATGTGGGAAGTATGTTAACCTTTGGATTGATGGAAAACACTGGAAAGAAACTTCAAACGGACATAAAAGAACTTGAGCAACAACGTGGCCAATTAAAGAACCTGTTGGAGGGGATGATTAAAGACAAGGTGGAGATGGAGGCTAAGAATGATGATAATGGAGGCGGAGGAGTTCCACCTCCACCGGATGACAAAGACAAGAAGCCTTGGACTACTCGTTTGCAAAATGCAGAAAACGCATACAAAGAAGAATTATTATTGCTACAAAAGAGTTCTGATGCGTTAGCCAGAACGGAGAATGAATATCAGTTGGATGCTCTTCAAAAAGAACTGGAATTTCAGGTTGAAAGGTTGGCGATCATCAAAAAGTATCAGTCAAGTGAAAAAGATAAGAAGCATCTGGCTGAATTGGGTAAATTGGAAAGTGAGGCACAAAGCGCAATTTATAATACTCTAAAAAAGTCAGAAGAAACTCGTCTCAACTTAATTAAAGAATATCGGGACAGAAGACTGAATACTGTTAATGCTGGAGAGAAAAATATTCTGCTTGAACAGTCTAAACTCAATGATAGTGGTGAGCTGACAGAAAAAGATTATAAAAATCGCCTTTTAGCTATTGAGATTGCCTCTCTATATTCCAGACTCGAAATAGCAAAAGATTATAAAAACGATGTTGCTGAACTTGAATTCCAAAATGGAGAGGTCAAAGCCAAAGCCTTAAAAGAGGCAGGGGATAATATTCTCAATCTTGAACAACAAATTAGTGATAAACGTATTAAGATCATTCGGGATAGTGCTAATCAAATTCAGAATTTCAGTAGCCAGTTTAACAAGATGAATGGTTTGGCTTCCACTGACCAACAACTGGCAGCACTGGAATCCTTTTATAAATCTCAATTAGAACTAGCTCGAAAGAATGGGTTGGATGTTACTCTTCTTACGTCTGTATATGAAGAATCTAAGAGGAAAATTCAAGAAAAAGGAGCGAAGGATAGGGCTACTGTTATACAAAAATATGAGTTGGACGCTGCCGAGGATATTAGAGATTTAAAACTGAAAGCTCTTGAGGAGGAACATAAAAAAGGGCTGCTTTCAGAGGAAGAATACGAAATAGCAAAAAATAAAATCAATAATGAATATATTCAGAAAAAGATAGAAGGAAGTGAACAGTATTTTAATGCTGTGAGTAGTATAATGAGTAGTGCTTCTTCTGCTGTTCAGGGATTCCAAGATGCAGAAATGAACAAAGTAACTCATAAATATGACAAGGAAATAAAAGCCGCCAAGAAAGCCGGGAAGGATACAACTAAGTTAGAAGAAGAGAAAGAAGAGGCCCTAAATCAGGTAAAGAGGAAATATGCAGACAAACAATTTGCCGTATCGGTTTTACAAATTACTGCAAGTACTGCTGTTGCTGCAATGGAAGCATATAAGGCAATGGCCGGTATTCCTATTGTTGGTCCGGCTCTTGGTGCCATTGCAGCTGCGGCAGCTGTAGCTAGTGGTGCGGCACAGATAGCTGTAGCCAAACAGCAACGGGATGAAGCGAAGGGCTTGAAGTCCGGTGGTTATTCTGATGAATATGTTGAAGGATATACTAAAACAGGAAATCCGGATGATGTTTCTGGAGTTATTCCCGTTCATAAAAATGAATTCGTGACCAATCATGAGGGAGTAGAGAATCCTCATGTGCGCCAATTTCTTGATGTTTTCAATGTTGCGCAAAAGAATGGAACAATCCGAATGTTGAACACTACACAAATTTTAGAGCAGGTACGTACTAAAAGTGGTAAATATAGTGGTGGTTATTCTGATGATTCAGTATCTTCTTCCTCCCGATATACTGTTAGCGGTCATATCATGGACGAAGAGACATTGCGTAAACTATTCGTTCTTTTGAATACGAATAATGATTTGCTTCAATCTATTCTTGAGAAAGATTTAATTGTTGATTCGCGAGCTGTTCGTGATGGGATTAAAAAATTAGAGAGAATGGAAAGGAATGTGAGTCGTGGTTAGTGTCCTTTTTTAAGGCAAGAAAGGAGAGTATATTTGCAATGTGTTTGTTATAGAGGAGTATTTGCGTCGGGAGACGCTTTCCTGTCACAAGTTTAAAGTTAAAACTAAATGAAACTAGCCCCAAAATCCGTGAGGACTTGGGGTTTTTTATTGTCCTTTTTTAAGGCTTATCTGGAAGGTACTTTTGTAGTATGGAAATATATGAAGCAATTCGTCGAATGAAAGAGAAAAGCGAACGGGGAGAAGTCTTCTCATTTGCTTTTATGAGTTATAGTTATGAACGTAATAAAAGCCAGGGTATAGTCAAGGTTGAGCATGCCCGACTTCGTAAACAAAGCACTTTAGAAACAAATCGCTTTGCTGACTATATGCTGAATTTTATAGATGCAGATACTCTTGAATATGGAATGTGCTGGCAAATTCTATTGTTAGAATTTGATGGAAATGAATTAGAACTTACATAGTGCGTGATGGATAATAATTATGAAAATATAGTCCCGTGGAACGGAGCGAATGATACCGGACGTGATGTACGGCTCAAATTGCAAAGAAATTTTTCAAAGATTGGAATAAACTTTCAGGAGTTGGAAGGTAAGTTCACGACAGTCGATGAATTGTTCGATTTGATAGAGCAGGAGCTGGAAAAGAAACTAAGCAAAACAGAGAATGATCGGGCTGCAGGAATCATAACGTTCTTGAAAGGGTTAATCGCAGAGGAGTTAATTCAGGCTAACAATGGGTTAGTTGTTCGCAAAACGGAAGTTGTAGAGCCTATGCTGATGTCTTTATTATCAGAAGAGTTCAGGGATGGTATTGTAGAAGAGAACGAAGATGTATTTGTTGAAGAAATGCGTACTGCTACAGGTGGTGCGGCGACACTGGGTGAACTTGATAATGTAGATGATGAAGCTGACAGTGCTGTATTAGGTTCTTTATTTGTAAAAGGCGAGAATTGGGAAGCCGTTCCACCTGTACTTAGTTCTCTGACGGATTTTGATAATATGCTCATGCCTGTTTATCATCAGGTATTAGGTAAATGGGTGTTTATATCAGTGTCGTCAATCACTGGCGGAGTTACTCCCCCAGTGAATTTAGAAATGGTACTAGATACAGGTCTATTAGATGTAAATAAATTAGTGTGATTATGAATAAGTTAACGAAAGAATTTCAATCGGGCGAAGTGCTGAAAGCACAAGACTTGAACACAATAAAGGACAAAGTAAACGAACTTGTAGAGGATGCTAATTCTGGAAGTGGTGCAACGATAGACATTGATTCTTCACTTAGTACTACTTCTACCAATCCGGTACAAAATAAGGTCATAACCGAAGAACTAAATAAAAAGGTAAATAGCGAAGCAGGAAAAGGACTGTCGACTAACGATTTTGATAATGAATATAAGTTGAAAGTCGATAATATGTCCGGCGGCGGAGTCGCATCTACTACCGAGAAAGGTTTTTTTGTTTGCGATTCAAACGGTAATATAGCCTTCAGATATGACTCTAACGGGTTTGATGCAGCTGAATTGAGCACTCACTTTAAGTCATTATTGCAGATAAATATTGGCTCTAAGTGGAAAGGAAAAACAATCAATGTATTGGGTGACAGTAATACCCAGTTTGGGAAGTATACCACTCCATTAGCAAAATTGCTCCAATGCACACTGAACAATTACGGTGTAACAGGTACGCGAATCGCATCTGCGGCTGAATCAAACACGGACTGTTTTTGTGTCCGCTATCCAAGTATGGATAATGTTTGCGATGCTGTTTTGGTCATGGGTGGTACAAACGATTGGAATCAGGCATGGTCTGAACCTTTTGGCACGTTTTCCGACAGGACACGTTATACTTTTTGCGGTGCTCTTCATTTTCTGTATTCTGGACTTATAGAGAAATATCCCAGTAAACCTATTATAATCTGTACTATTCCGCATAATAAAAATGAAGCGTATTCACACATGACGCCTTCGCAATACATTAGTGACAACGGGGAAGGCATAACCTTGAATCATAATGGCAAGACACTGGATAATTATTCCGATATGATAATACGTGTTGCTCGCTGGTATGGCCTTCCGGTGATTGATGTGCGTCATGCGTTCGCCTCCGGTGTTCTCGCACAGTATTTTTCAGACGATGTTCATTTTAATGAGGTTGGAGGAAGTATGATTGCAAGATATATCGCTGTTGAAATGGAACATATTTACGATAAATTTTATAAGGAGATACAATAATGGGAAGAGCAATACAAGTAACAGACCTGTCATTTACAACAAATCTGGGTAAGATAACGATTATATCCGGTGGTGATATTCCGGAAGTGATTGAAATATCTGGCATAAACATTGTTGGTAAGGCGTCAACTATACAGGACTATTTGCAATTGTCCGTATCATATACTCCTTCTAATACCACTCAAAAAGGTGTGACTTGGAAGAGTAGTGATGATACAATTGCCACTGTCAATTCATCCGGCTATATAACAGTGAAGAAGAGTGGAACGGTAACAATTACTGCTACATCGATGTATAATAGTTCGTTAGTTGATAGCTTTACCGCCAACTGTTCTGTCAGTCAGACACAAATACCCGTAACCTCACTATCCGTAACTGGAAGTACCAGTGGGAAAATAGGCGAGACAATTCAGTTGACTGCCACTGTGCAACCTGCTAATGCAACAAATAAGAGTGTGACTTGGCAGAGTAGTAATGAAGCTATTGCGACGGTTGACAGTTCAGGCCTTGTTACTTTGAAAGCGGAAGGAAATGTAACTATTACAGCAACATCTGTATCTGAAACATCGATCTCAAATACAATATCAATAGCAGTTACGGCTTCATCTTCTGCAACTGGTAGTGCGGTTGAAGTATATAACGCTTATCTGACTGCTTCCGGACGACCTTCCACTTCGCAGTTGTTGAATATGCTCAATGAATTAAAGGATAACGGTATTCTTGATAAAATGGATGAATTGTATTATTTGGCAGGGAGTTCCTATCAACAAGTAAAATTTAATATTGTAAACACAGCACAAACACTTGTAATACCATCTTCTAATAGCGCAAACTTTACAATTAACGCAGATGGAATAAAGAGTACAGATTCGACAAGAAACTATTTTCTGACAATGAATACGGTTTTACCTATTTCAGATTCATTCATCGCACAATGTGGCAAGGATTATGAACTAGGTAGATGGACATGTGGATATAAAACTTCTGTGTGGGAAGTAGCTATACTGCCTAACTTAGATAGCGGTAATATTCTAAGGCTTATCTCTTCAAATCAACTGTCTGCAACCCCAGACAATACGGTTGAATCAGGTGCTACCGTTTTATCGTTGTCAGGTGACAAAAAATGGTACTATGACAATTCAAAAGGTTCGTTTGAAGGAACGTATGATCCTAAAACAGCGGAGGTTATTAATGGCCCAGGTATCTTGTTTATGAATAATGGCTCTGAATTTACATCAAATCCGGGTATCTCTGTAAAATTCGCCTGCTGTGGAAGTGTCGCATTAACCAAATCCGAATCTTTAAAGTTAAGAGAATTATTTGATAAGTATTATTCATTGTTGTGATACCATAAATATGGCAATATTAAGTAACGGTAAATTTTACGGCTTTCTCTGTTCGGTGAAAGAGACAGGACAAAAATTAGCGAATGGAGTAAAAGAGTATGTGGAAGATTTCATGTCCGGCTTTGCAGGACATGGTTGGAAACTCTGGGAGTACATGACTGGTAAATGGAAACTGGAGATTGATACGATCGTGGTTCGTGAAACTATGATTGTTTTTGAAATGCTGATAAGCAAGGTTCGGGCGATAATCGGTGCACAAACAATAAGTCAAGGACACGGGAAAGTAAAGTCTGCTCGAATCTCTGACGATGGTACAGAATACCTTATCGAGTTGGAGGATGAAGATGTGAGCATTGTTGCGCATGATTTCGTGCGCTGTCAGACATTCGTAGGAGATAAGACAAAACTTTATCATGTCGAAGTATCATCGGTTGATGTAGAGACAAAAACCTTACACGTGCCTTTATCGGAATTTGATAAAGATGAATCCGGTAATGTTCTCAATGTTCCCGCTGCAGGTGATGAACTAGTACAATTCGGTAACTCACAGAACAAAGCTCGTCAATCTGCTATTTATATGCATGCCGACGAAACAGGACAACCAGCCATTGACGTGATGTTCGATCTTGACAGTAAGAATTGGGAAGGAAAGGTTAAGGTTCGTGTTGGTGGTGACATACCCGGAAGTGGAGGATTGAAAGGCTTCTACTGTGTGAATGGCATGATAAAGGGAGTTGATAGTAAGGGGAATGTTGCTTACTGTATATATCCGGATGGTACTGCGGAGCTGGGGTGTGGTTCGGCCTTATTTAAACCGGATAAGTCGGGACACATTGCCGGTGGTGCAATTTCATGGATATGGGACGAATCAAATAAAAAGTGCGTATGTACTATGAAGGATGTTGTTCTTACTTGGGACAATCTATCTGATGATGCAAAAGAAAATCTGAAAGGTGAACCGGGAAAAGACGGTGCCGACGGTAAAAATGGACAAGACGGAAAGGATGGATACAATGGCATAGACGGAGCGGACGGTATAAATGGCAAGGATGGAGCTAGCTTGGTGTATAAAGGAGAATATTCCTTTCATCCTTCCAACCCCCAAAACGGTTGGTATTACCGTAATATCACCGACAAAAAAAGCTATGTTTATCAAGATGATGCATGGTATGTTATGACAGTTGACGGTTCGGATGGCAAGAATGGTCTGGATGGAGCCAACGGTAAAGATGGGGCTGATGGTCTTGATATTGTTTGGAAGGGAGACTCTTCAATTCCGCCTGCTAATCCTCAAAAAAATTGGGTGTATCGTGATACGGATAACGGTCGGGTTTATATTTATAATGGATTGGCATGGGAATTAATGGTAGCAGATGGTAATGACGGGACGGATGGAACAAATGGAATTGATGGCACACCCGGTGCCGACGGTGAACCGGGTAAGGATGGAATGAGGGTGTATATAACCTATCATGACAGCGAAGAAGAACCGGAAATACCAGTCGGAGATGGTACGACAAACGGCTGGCATACGGATTCAACTGAATCCGTTATTTGGATTTCTCAAAAAGTATCGGAAAGTGCGGATTCAGGTGAATGGGGTGATCCTATACGAGTAAAAGGGGAGCCGGGTAAGGATGGTCAGGACGCAAATCTTTTGCCGTGGATTGAAAAGTGGAACGGTTATGCAACGGAATTGGGTGAAGAGTATATTGTTACTCCCAAGATGTTTTCGGGCACAAAATCTGCTGACGGAAAACTGACCGGAATAGCGCAAGGGAAGGATTGTCTCACGGCAGCAGATGGTACTACACGCACTGGTATATTTGCTCTTGTGGATAATGAGATAGTATTTGAACTTGATCCGCTTACGAAAAAGTATGCATTCAGGGGGAAAGTTGAAACTCAAATAAGTGGAAAAAGAATAGTTCTCGATCCGGAAAATAGCTCTTTTGAAATGTATAATATAAATGACGTGTTGGTCTTTTCATTATCGTTTGAAGGAAATGCATCTTCTGCTTATCCCAAATTTTTGATACAAGGGACAGAATTCACAGAGTACTATCCATATATTTCAATGACAGGAAAATCTATAAATGCCAAGATGTATTGTTCTGAAAAAGGAAGTTCTGCAGATGTTACTTGGGGAATTTCAGAAAATGGAATATATCACAAAAAAAACAATCAAGGGTTTAGTTTGAATGTAGACCTTGCTCAAACAAATATCCCGATTGTCGGAGGCTCTCAAAGCCTTCATCTAACTAGATTTGCTCCGGGCTTTTTACCGGGGTATAGTACTGCAAAAACAGGAGAAGTATATGTAACTTCAGATGGTACACTTAAAATTAAAGGGTATTCGGTTGAATCATAATTAAAGAAATAACAATGGAACTAAATGACTGGATAACAATATTAGGTACCTTAGGAGGCTTGGAAGCAATCAAATGGATGGTTAACTTCTATGTTAACCGGAAGACTGATGCAAGGAAAGAGGATGCTTCTGCTGACTCTATGGAAGATGAGAATGAACGTAAACAAGTGGATTGGCTAGAGGATCGTATTGCTCAACGTGACACGAAAATAGATGCTATCTATGTTGAATTACGTAATGAGCAGAATGATAAATTAATTTGGATACATAAATGTCACGAGTTGGAACTACAGTTGAAGGATGCTGAACATAATCGTTGTGATCGACCTGATAATGACTGTAGTCGTCGTATTCCACCGCGTAGAGTTACAATAACTAAAGATAAGGAGGAAAAGAAATGAAAACTATTGATTCGATTATTATTCATTGCTCGGCCACACGTGCCGGGCAAGATTTACGTGCTAAAGACATTGACCGGATGCACAAACAAAGAGGCTTTAGTCAGATCGGTTATAACTTCGTCATTGACTTGGACGGAATGGTAGAGAATGGACGACCAATGAGCATTGATGGGGCGCATTGTAATACGAAGGGGTTTTCTACTACATCGTATAATAAGCACAGTATTGGAATCTGTTATATCGGAGGCCTGGACGCATCTGGAAAACCTGCAGACACAAGAACGATTGCCCAAAAAGCGACTTTGCGCGAGTTGGTCGCGAAGCTCTGTAAGGAATATCCTATAATTGAAGTACTCGGACATCGTGATACTTCACCCGATCTGGACGATTCAGGTGAAGTAGAACCGGCAGAATACATCAAGGCGTGTCCCTGTTTTGATGTGCGTTCCGAGTTCTCTAATTTTCTTCGCAATACAGTGATCCGGCCATGAAACGATTGAACCATGCATTTATCATATTGCTGACGTTAGCAATATGGCTGTCGTCTTGTAAGACTTCTCGCAATTTAGAAATGCAAAAGCAGATTGACTATTCAGGGGATTTTTTGTATTTGCGAAATTTAACTGAATCACTACGGCTGGATGTGAATAAGCAAACGAAAATTACTACAGACAAACTAAGTGATTTGAAGATTGAAAATACAACTGTTTACTTGTCTGATCCGGATTCAACAGGGAAGCAATATCCGGTCAAAGAAAGTACTACCACTGCTTTCAGGCAAGAACAGGAAAGAACGGAAATAAATGAAACATTATCTCTTACCTTACAACAGTTTTCTAACCGATTAGATACTATTAATAGTAAGGTAAATGCTATATTGAGCCAAAAAGAAAAGGTCGTAGAGTTATCATGGTGGGACTTACATAAAGATAAAGCATATATTATTATAGCTCTGATAATTGTAGTAGGGGTAGTGTATAGGCGAAATAAATAACCTAAAAGAGCCAGCGTTCGTTGCCTCTTTTAGGTTGTAGGTTGTACGTTAGATATCGGGAAAGCCATTCCTTATTTTATCACTTTTCACAGCAAAGTTTCTTCTGATATATCGTTCTGTAGTATCAATAGATTTGTGACGGAAGTGACGTTGTAGCTCCCAGGTATCAATACCTTCATTTACAAGTTTTACTCCTCCTGTATGTTTGAAACTGTATAATTTGTATTGAGTTGAAATGTTGAGTTTATCACGTATTCTATCAAACCTAAATCTAAAATTATTCTTTCCCAACATTATTTTGCCAGGAATGCCATTATGAGAGAAAATATAGAATTCTTTGGGGTGTATATCAAGGTTTAATACTTTATATATATAGTCATATAATTGACGTGGAATATTTACTGATTCAGTTAATCGGTTCTTACTTATGTCTTTAGGTACTGTTATAATATGATTGTCAAAGTCTATATCTCCAATTTGTAATTGCCTACATTCATTTGGACGGATGGCACAATAATACTCCATCTGACAGACTAACCATAATTGTGGATCATGTTCTTTCATATACGTTGATAAAAGCTGGCGTTCTCGGTCAGGAATTGGTTTGGCTGCTTCATCCTTAATGGTTCCCATGTTGGGTATGTCATGTACGGGATTAGTATCTATAATTCTTTTTACTTTTAGTAAATAATCGAAGAAACCATGTAATATTTGAGTATACTTTTTTACTGTTCTTTGGCTTACATCATGCTTTTCTACAATATAGCATAGAAATTCGCATATTGAACTCTGTTCGAAAAAACAAATACTTTGCTTATCTAAACCGGTTTGTTCCACCCATTCACAGAATATGCGTAGTTTGGATTTATAAGTCTGAAAAGAGTGGGGGATTACTTCTACTTTTTTTATTGCTAAGAAATCAGAGAGGTATGTGCGTATACCCACAAAACCTTTTCTTTCATTACCCCATCGTTTAGCTATGTTCTGATATAATAGTTCATCGTTATAGCTGACTTCTTTTCCTAAGAATGGAATTTCCCCCTTAGTGAACTTCTCCTTAATCTCATTTATGATTTTTTCTGCGAATGCGTAACGTTCTTCTTTGGTCTTTAATTTTGCAAAACCATTATAGACCCGGAAACGTTTCATTTCTTCTGTTTGAGGATTACGACATGAATACTCTACGAACCATGTTTTACTCAAATCGCCACCACAATCTTTTAGCCGTGGTAGGATGACAATAGACTTTTGTTTTGCCATAATAATTACTTTTAATTGTATATTGACGATTTACCAACTAAAAGACAATTATAGACAGTTTGAAGATCGACTTAAAAAGAATATATTTTTGTATGTAACTAATTGATATTCTTTTAATTCTGTCGGGATACCAGGATTCGAACCTGGGACCCCCTGCTCCCAAAGCAGGTGCGCTAACCGGACTGCGCTACATCCCGAAGTGCTTTTATAATAACCCTTTCTGTCTTTTTTGTAGTCGGGGTAGCGGGATTCGAACCCACGACCCCCTGCTCCCAAAGCAGCATGATAATAAAGGGTATTCAGCTACATATCAGTCAATTATAATGATGTGAGCTAACCATTTCAAAGATAGTTCAAAGAACGCTATTTTGAGGGCCTTATTTTAGCCCTTTCTAACTCATAATTCAAGAGAGCTATCTCTTGTTCTTGGGCACTGTTTTCTCGCAGTGCTTTCTGGAGCTGCTCTCGGAGCGATGTAATTATTTTGTCTTTTTCTTCCATATATTTATATTTTAAGATAAAACACTATGTCTAAAAGAAATCGTTGTTATAATCAGCCTAAAACAGAACTTTCCGATGCTGAAATCCGTCTTCGGACTTTAGAGATTATACAGAATGTCTATGGATATCACAATCCATTTGAGCTTATTGCTAGGTCTATTGCATTAGCTAGATACATTAAGACTGGTAAATACAATCGTTCTTCAGGTAATGTCACTGAACAAATAGATTCGGAATACATAGAACGCATATATGACCAGTTATCTGAAAAACGATATGAACCCAAGCAATCCACCGATAATGCTAATAATAAGTCCAATATCCCTAAGACGGATATATCGCTTTTCAAGAAACTGTTTTCGTGTTTCAGAAATAAATAAACCGTATCTAATAGCATTTAACCCAAGCCCTGTTATTTTAACAGGGCTTTCTTTGTCTACAATCCATTCTCCGTTAACCAATTCACCATTATACTTTATTAGTTCGTTAGCCACAAGAAATTCTTTCACCTCTCTATATCCTTGAAACTTGTTACAATACATTTTTTCTAAACGCTTATGCTCTCTACAACGACTTTTTCCAATTCGGAATAGGGTTAATAGACATTTGTCATTAAAGTTATGTATATCAGTCATGCTAATTAAAGAAAAGATTTTTATTCCATCTCATCTCTTCTTTTTTGGAGAAACTCTATGAGTTCGTCTACTTCTGTTTTATTTAGTTTTACTTCTGTGTAAGCAGGATATCCCCCATCTTCTACATTATAGTCTGTAGCAATGGATATATAACCATCTAATAAACCAACTTCTAAATATGATTTTTCATCATATATTTTTAAAAAAGTACTCATATTATCACATTTTAGTTACACAATCAATTTATTCAATCTTATTAGCTAGTTCTATCCATGAGGCATCATTAAAGTTTGTAGTAAGAATTTTAGCCAGATCTCTTGGAAATTCCGGTGAAACCTCAAATAGCATATCTTCAGTAATATTCACGAAATTACGTTCTTTAGCAACTAACTTTGTTACAATGTCAGGGTTTATTTCAAATACTTTCTTTATACACTTCAGTGCTAATACATACTTATAATCAGTTTCGGCAGGATGCCAATCCGGTTGCTTTTCATACTTGTCCATATATTCAGCTGCGAAGTGAGTTGCGAGCCCTTCTTCCAATACATTAGCATTAATTCCTGGGTGGGGACACAAACAATGTATTACTTCATGTGCTAACTGATACAATCCCTGGTTTATATTTTCTTTACATGTGTCCATTACTCTAATTCCAACATATTTAGAATCATCAAAGGGGAACCAGATATGAGGATAATCTAAATCAGTATAAGAAATCCCCAATATTGAATAAGACATATCTCGCGTACCATATTTTTCCTCTGCTATATTCAATATACTTCCTAATTTGACATTTAGAATCTTGAGTGTTAAAGCAGGGTCAATATCGGTCATTTTTATAGATGCCATTATATTCTGTATTTTTAGTTATACAATCAATTAACTAGACTCCTAAGCTCAATATCATACTGTTGCATATATCTTAGTTGGTTTGTGGATATAGTATATGCTCTGTCTGAAAACAGATAATTGCCAGATTCATACTTTACATTATATAAACTCTCCATGATATCATGTCTCATATCCTGGAATAACTTATCAATTTTTTCACATTTATACTTGGAAGAACTAAGTTTATCAATTTCAGTTATTACAGATGAAGCCTTCTTCTCTAACTCCAATATTTCACTTTGATTTTCTGCTCTATAGGAACTTATTCCAGTAAAGTCATTTATGGCTATATTAGTCATATCTTCAGATATTTCACCATATTCTTTAAAATAATTCAGTAACATCCTATTTATGTTGTTGGCTGACTGGATATACTCATTCTTGCCATTGTCACAGGAAAAACAGCAAAAAATCAACATTAAGAGAAATATATTCTTCATACTATTTATTCATTAAGACATTTATTAATCTTTCTTTCTCTTCAAGCAGTCTATCCTTACCTTCGATAACAGCTTTCAAATGCTTAATTTCTATCATAGCATCTTCAAGTCTATCTTGGCATTCATTAGTTGATATATTACCGTTATTATCTCTACCAACCAAAATATTCTTTGTACCATTTTGCATTACACTAGGTGTTATATCTTCGAAGAATGATGTTGGTGATAAATTTAAAACAGATGAAATATGTATAAGTAGTTCTGTATCAATATTTTCTTTTTCAAATATTGAATAAGTATAAGGTCTGCTTTTGTTTATCAACTTTGCAAAGTCTGTTACACTTATATTTCTTTTAGCGACTTCTTCTTTGATTTTGTTACCTATATGCATACGAATATTATTAAATTATCTTAATAGATTACACATTTTGTCTTGTTTTTGATTACAGTGTAATGTTTTTAATTACATTTGCAGTATAAAGTTAACGCAAAACAATGATAACGCCAAAACAAAAGGGCAATAAAGTTAACAAAATAGATTATTTACTCTAAATCAAATAAGAATATGACACTAAAAGAGTTTGAAGAAAGAACAGGAAAGCCAATCTCGGCAGAAACGTATGATGTCATTGAAAAGATGTACATGAATACTGAACTTGACAAAGATGAGTTTTGCAAATTGTATATGAAAGCTCCAGGAGCACTTGCTGAGATTGAAAAGCAAACGGTATTAGCTCGTAAATTATTTGAGGAAAAAAAATGCATGGCTGATTTCTTGATTGAGCAGGCTGAGAAATGGAGTGCATCAGACCTTAGAGAGAAAGCAATCAGAATGATCGGTGAGAGAGAATATCTGCGTAGGAAAATAGAGAGGGGATTCAACCTTTGGGAAGCAGATAAAGTACTTCTAGTAGAACTATTAAAAGCATAATCATGAAAGTAAGAATCAAGAATGTAACCGGCTCAACATCCAATGAGTGGCTTTTATGGGAGCTTAAAAAGGAAGCGGGAGTAAAGGAAGGTGATATAGTTGAAGGTAAATTCAATCCTAAAAATAAGGCGATAGACTTTACTAGGGGTACAACAGAATGTGTCGCTTGGCTCGGAGAAACTTGCGAAGAAGTCAAAGACTAAAATAATAAAGCATGCTGGTTTAGTTTTCGATGCAAACCCTTTGAGAATGCGCCTTTCGGTAATGGAGAATCTGAAAGAGGTTACGAGATAGAATGAATCTTTAATCATCCGCGCAACAGCGATACGTTGTCCTTGGCAGGCTTGGTCGCCTTCCTGGGAACTAATTACTATAATATAATAATGTATATGGAAAATCAATTAGAAACTATCAAAGCTAATCTGCCTTACGGATACGAAAAGCAGATTGCGAAGGAAGTAGGATGTTCAAAGGGTACAGTGCACAATATCCTCAACAACAAGCCTGCTTCCGCTCGCTCAACCTACAAAGCAAAAGTATTGAATGTCGCTGTAAGAATGGCTAATGAAGCTTTGGAAGTCACCAAAGGAATCTCCAGAGCGGCAGCCGAACTAGAGACTTTGCATCATGGAACTGCAAGCTGATTCTGCTCTAACCAAGCGGGAAAATCAAATAGCGGGACTGGCTGCTTGTGGCTTGGCAAAGAAGGAGATTGCCGACAGATTAGGTACTGCCTACGGAACGGTAAATGTCCTGTTAGACAAGGCCTACAAAAAGACGGGGACCAGCAAATTGAACGAACTTGGTGCTTGGTGGATAAATAGAGTCTTTGCTCTAAATATAGACTTCAAGCAATTGCAGAAATCATTAATCGCTCTTTCATTTCTTGGAATTATTGTCTTTCAGATTGCATTTGACTGCAACAACGACCTTAACCGGAGTCGGCGGGCAAGAATACGAAGAAATAGAATTGAAGAAGTATATGAACTCTAATCAATATTAATCAGGCAGCATAGCATAGAGATGCAGATGTGTTTCAGTAATTAAAAGCTCAACACCATTCAAAAGTAAAACAAAGAAACAGCCTAATTAGAGATTATGGAAAATTGCTTCGAAATGATGGTCGCACGATGTATTAAGATCGGAACTGTTCAAACGTTGACGATGTTAGGGCTACTTCCCGAAGTAGTAACTATATCACAAGCGGAAGATATATACGGAAAACGCCTGATTACAGAATGGCGCGAAAAAGCCTGGATTAAGTTTTATCCGGCAAATAATAAGGAAAGAGGAAAATATTATGTGAAGCGGTCAGAACTGGAAACAGCTAGCGCAATGATGGATTTGCATAATAAAGTTCCGGACAATATCATCAAACAATTAATGCAGACAGCTGTATGACACAAGTTAAACAAGGATCTTCCTTATTAAAGGAATTACAGGATAAGATAGGAAAGCAGTTGGATGAAAGAGAAAGCGCTATTAAAAATTACAGTCCTTCTCCCATCAAATGTAGTTCATCAAAAACAGATATCAGAAAAGAACCTACGGCTGAAGATATACTCCTAATGGAAGAGTATAGGCGTGGAGTATATCAAGGAGATTAAATCATTAATAATTAAATAATTATGAGTAATAGTATTCAAATCAAAGTGGAGGAGCTTAACGCACTTCCAGCAACGAAAATTGTCGAAAATGAGAAAGTTGAACAGAAGTTTGTCGGCATGTATAACGCTATTTGGGGCACAGAAATGGGTGAACAGATTTATAACCGCGAGAAGTTTCATTTCAATAAATTATTGACTGAAACGCCAGCTTTACAGGAATGTACAAAACTGTCCCTCTTTGGTTGTTTTCTTGATATGGCGGTGAATGGTCTTTCACTTGACCAATCAGGCAGGCCACAGTGTTATTTAATTCCCCGTAACGTTAAGGTAAAGACTCCTAGCGGTGATATGTGGGAAAAGCGAGCAGGACTTACTGTTTCTGCCTACGGTGAAGTATATATGCGACAACGCGCCGGACAGGTCCGCTATGTAGATAATCCTGTAGTAGTATTTGAAGGTGACAAATTCCGCCCTATTATCGGAGTAAATGGTGCTAAATCTATAGAGTACGAAGGAGCTTTCCCGAGAAAATCAGATAAGCCGGTTGCCGTATTTATCCGCATTGTACGCAATGATGGGTCAGTTGATTATTCTTGGATGATGGAATCTGATTGGAAGCGTCTATCAACCTTTTCTGCAAAGCAAAACAAGGGAACTGCAAACTCCCTGTATACCTCTAACGGTGGATTTATTGATACCGGATTCCTTGAAAACAAAATGATTAAACATGCTTTTGATGCATATCCAAAAGTGCGAACGGGCAATTATACATCTATGGAGACACAACAGGAAGAACCTGTTATTGATTACGGGCTAGTAGATGAAGAAAAGGTTAATGAGCCTGTTCAATCTGTAGCCTCTGCAGATGATACCAAAATACCTTTTGGGGAAGAAAAACAATTAGACGCTCCGGATCCCGTTCAAGTGGCAGTATCTGACGATGATGCAGACGGAGGCTTCTAGCTATTACTAACCAATTTAAGAAAACGATTATGGCAACAGAATTAATCAAAATAGACGAAGTAAAAAACATTTTTTCATCATTTCCCGAAATTATGGGAAGGAATACTCTCTCCGTAAAAAAATGTAATGAAGCAGGGCAGGCTCTCCTTGATACAATCGAGGGAGAAGGTATGAATGAAACGATAGATCAGGCTGCAGCTGACTTCTTGAAAAAAGTAAATACTACTCTCAAGAATATGGACGAACGTCGCAAGCCCATCACGCAGATATTCGACAAAGTTCGTTCTTTCTTTACTTCACAAGAAAAAGAAATTGATCCTAAGGATTCTTCTACAATCCCCGGAAAGCTTGTAGCAAAGCGCAATGAGTATGCTAAGTTCAAATATGAAGAAGAGCAGAAGAGAAAGAAAGAAGCCGAGCAAAGAGTATTAATCAATAATGAAAAGGTAAGCTATCAACAAGCAATAGAAAATGGACTTCTTTCTTATTTCAGTTCATATCTATCTTCTAAGGTAACCGAGCTGCAGAATATTTTTTCGGGATTGACTTATGTAAACTTTGATAGAGAAGTAATCGGTATAACTGTTTTCCAAACTGATTACCCGAAAGCTCATTTTGATAAATTCACTGCTGAATATGCTACCTATTATATCAATAAGGAGATAAAAGCAGAGATTCGTAAAAATACATTGCTGGGTAAATATGAGCAATATGCTCAACAGTATAAGGCTAAAATTTCAAGTGTTAAACAAGATCTTATCGACCGTATTCCGTCTAAGCGTAAAGAGTTGGCTGAACTGGAACAGCTTCGCTTGGCAAATGCAGAAGAAGCCGCAAAAGCAGAAGAATTGCGCAAACAACGAGAAGCAGAAGAGGCAGCCAAACAATTACAAGAGTTAAAGAGAAAGGAAGAAGCAGATAGGCAGGAGGTTGCAATGAAAACGCAACAAAGCTCAATCGGTAATCTTTTTGCTGGTGCTGCTGCATCTGTTGCACCTCCACCGACAAACGCTAAGGTAAAAGAAAAGATTGTTGTTCTTCATCAGCAAGGATACCTGGAAATATTTCAGATGTGGTGGATAGGCGAGGGGCAGACTCTTCCTTTTGATGAGTTAGAGAAGATCTTTAAAAAGATGACTACATACTGCGAGAAGAAAGCAAACAGTAAAGATCAGACACATATTGAATCACAATTCATCAGCTACGAAGCAGATGTGAAAGCTAAATAGTTATGTCAAATCCCGATTCATACTATTCACGTTCGGAAGTCAGTAATTCAGATCTGACAGAGCTTAAAAACTATCTTTATCCCCGTGTTCAATACGGGGATAAAGAAAAGGCTTTCAAGTTCGGTACTCTCGTAGATGCTCTTATCACAGAGAATGACCGTGTCCGGTATGACAAGCTGATGGTAGACGATTACTTGTATACGACAGAAGAATTTGAGCTAGGGCTTGAAATGCGTAAGGCGCTCCGGAAAGAGGCAGAGAAAGATCAATTCCTGACTGTCGTGTTGGCGCAATCTGATACACAGAAGTTCATGGTAAATAAGCAGCAGGAGTTCTATTATGGAAATTTTGCCTACCATCTTGATACACGATGTAAATGGGATTGGTGGTTGTCTGCTTACAATTTTGGAGGTGATTTAAAAACGACTTTTGCAGAGTCACAGGCGCAATTTGATGAAGCTATCGACTTTTTCGACTGGGACCGTTCCCGTGCCTGGTATATGGATATTGCAGGGAGCAATAGAGATTTCATCTACGCAATCTCAAAAAAGAACTGTAAAATCTTCAAGCATTTTATCACCGACCGTAACCACCCTACGTATATCAAGGGGAAAGAGAAATACGAAGACCTTGCTTTTAAATGGTGGCAACTAATGGTTTAAATATATTTTAAGTGAAAACAATATGAACTTACTAATCACTCCAAAAGAACAAATTTTGGCTGAATTACAAAATATTGATTCTTTTCTCAATATCACAATGAGCGAAAATGCTGAAGAAGCCGTACAGCGTGGCAATGACCTGGCTGTATATGTTGCTCGCTCCGGCAAACTGCTTGCAGACTCGAAATACTGGCTTAATGAGACAATGAAGTCCGAGGTCATGCAAACACTCGTTGATACAGCTAAAAATGCGAAAGCGACAGCAACAGCGATAAATGCCCTAATTAGTTCTTTATGCCGGGAGGAGCGATATCTCGTCGATTGGTGCGAACGTTGTAACCGGACAGCAACACATCAATTATCATGGTGTGTAACTGTGATAAGTAAAGCAAAAGAGGAAATGAAAATGGCCGGAATGCATAACAACAAAAAGTAATTATCATGAAAATTTTAAGAAAAATTACAATCGGACTGGCCGTTGTCGGCCTGTTTACAGCATTATCTTTTTCTCAAAGAGAAGATGCAACATCAAGAGAAATAACTACGGCTGCCGTCATGGGAGTTGTATCAACATTTAGTATTATCACTTTATCAACCAAAGAAGATTATGGAACAAGCAAAAAATGAGATTAAAAAGGCGGTCGTTAAGAAAGACCGGCTGAATGTTGTGTATAATGAACGCTTCTCTGAAGCAAACTACACGAATGTAATTAACAAGAGCTGCGATCAGATCATTCACAGCGATTTAAGGGAGGCGTTTATTCGGCTTAGATTGCATCTCGTCGTATTGTGTGAACAGCCAGAGGCTTCTAATATCAACAAGGATAGCTTTTCTTCTCCGGGCTATGCAGAGACACTAGAAAATTATATCATTACAGGTTATGCAAATGACAGCGTCGATGGTGTTTCTGGAATTACTATCATGGGGTCTAAACTTCTTCAGTCCGGTAAAGTTGTTGATCTAAAAATCTTCGTCCCTCTTCTTGATGAACAATACCCTTACTATGAGGAATTAAGTATTGACGCTGCCGCTTGTGATGCGGAAGTTGAAAGTTATCTGTTTGAAGAAAAATGGGGAGTCAGACAGGAACGACTGGATTTCGAAACAGATGAACCGGAAGAAGCCGTCGTAATTGAAGAAGAAAAGCCGAAAGGGAGGGGGCGCAAGAAGCGCTTAGAAACTCCTGCACCTCTTGACGCAACCGCATAAATCACTCTTGGGGGATTAATCTCCCCCATTAAACAACACTCTAAATCATGAATATTGAATTAAAAGGAGATAATTTCGAATTATCATTCAACTATAAGATTTCTATTATAGAACGGGTTCGGCAGATTCCCGGAAGACGTTTTGACGGTGCTAGAAAAGTTTGGATAGTACCTACACGGAGTAGAGTTGATCTTGAAAGAATGATTTATCAGATACAGCAGTTTGAAAATATAAATTGGGTGAGCGGAACTACAAAGAAAGAGGAAGATATTGCTTATGATGTTCCGGAACTTCCAGATCTAACAATTCCGCATAGCTTAAAAATTCAGCCTTATCCCTATCAACTCAAAGGTATTGCCCGGGGATTGGAGCTAAAGCGCTTCATGAACTGCGATGAACCAGGACTCGGAAAGACATTACAAAGTATTGCTACCATCAATCTAGCGAACGCTTTTCCCTGTCTTGTCATTTGCCCATCATCATTGAAAATCAACTGGCAACGGGAATGGGAGAAGTTTACGGATAAAAAAGCAATGGTACTCACAGATAAAGTACGTGATACATGGACCTTCTTTTATCAAACAGGAATGCATCAAGTCTTTATCGTAAACTATGAATCACTAAAGAAATACTTCGTACAACGCATAAAGAAAGCCGAAGGCTGGACGCTGCGCGATGTGGAATTTAGAAACTCAATCAATTTATTCAAGTCTGTTATCATTGATGAAAGCCATCGCTGTAAGTCTGCATCTACTCAACAGGCAAAGTTTTGCAAGGGTATTTGTACAGGTAAAGAATGGGTGATAGAGCTTACAGGAACACCGGTAGTAAATCGGCCTAAAGATTTGATTCCACAGCTGGCAATTCTAAACCGTATGGATGATTTCGGTGGCTACAAACCATTTGTTAACCGGTACTGCTCCGGACAAAGAGAAGCATCGAATTTGAAAGAATTGAACTTCAATTTATGGAAATATTGTATGTTTCGTCGTGAAAAGTCTCTCGTCCTTACAGATCTTCCAGATAAGATACGCCAGGTAAATACATGTGAAATTACTAATCGTAAGGAGTATATGGATGCAGAGCGTGATCTTATTATGTATCTACAGAAATATAAGGATGCCGACGATGAAAAGATTGAAAAGGCTCTGCGAGGGGAAGTCATGGTACGTATCAATATTCTACGGCAGATCTCCGCACGTGGAAAAGTACGCGATGTTATTGAATTTGTGAAAGACTTCCGAGAGAATGGAAAGAAGATAATTCTCTTTTGTTCGCTTCATGAAGTTGTAGATCAACTGAAACGTTACTTTCCCACTGCTGTATCTGTTACCGGTAGAGATTCGCAGGATGAGAAGCAAAGAGCGGTTGATGCCTTTCAGAACAATCCAAAAGCGGATATAATCATTTGCTCGATAAAAGCGGCTGGAGTTGGTTTAACGCTTACTGCATCAAGTAATGTCGCTTTTGTTGAATTCCCTTGGACGTATGCTGATTGTTGTCAGTGCGAAGACCGGGCACACCGTATCGGGCAAAAAGACTCTGTTACCTGTTACTACTTCCTTGGCCGGCGCACTATTGACGAAAAGGTCTATCGCATAATTCAAGAGAAGAAAAACATTGCTAATGCTGTAACTGGTTCTACCGAGGATATTGAAGAAAATATCGTCGATATGGTTGCACGTATCTTTGATACTGATTATGATGATGAATAATTTAAGTCTGCAAAGATATGAATCTAATCAGGCTGAACTGGTGACCAAATGATTTCTCCATTGATATATCTGAAGTGTATTGAGGAACGGTTTGCAACCTTCTCTCCTGAAAAAGAAAATTCTTTATGAAAATTCTCACTTTCATGGTTAATGGTAATAACCAATGTATCATTTGTCGTGACTTTCTCTGTATTGATTTTATAAGATACAGATGTTTCAAGTCTACTTGAAGGGCGGATTGTTCTATTACGATATATTGTTGACATATATTTGTTTTTTGCAAATATAATAATAATAAACTAATAAGCCTTGGGCGGCTTTATAAAACCCAGTATTAGAAAGTATGAATAAACTTGGAATTTTGGCGGCTATCGTATTTGTCGCAATTCTTGTGGGATGTTTTGTTACCATCCCTTATTATAACGTTTGGCAGCAAGAAATGTCTGGAAAGGCTGAATTCGCTAAAGCAGAACAAAACCGTAAAATAAAGATTGAAGAAGCTAAAGCTAATCTGGAAGCTGAAAAACTGAATGCCCAAGCTGAAATCGAACGTGCCAAAGGTGCTGCCGAAGCGATTAAAATTGAAAATGGAAGTATTACTCCTGCATATATCCAATATTTGTGGGTACGTCAACAAAGCAATCTGAATGATAAAACTGTGATATACATACCAACGGAAACAAACCTTCCTGTTTTGGAAGCGTCGAGAAATAAATAATAAATCTGCTATGCGGTAGATTCTTGTTTACCGCATAGTTCAAATCAATTTAGATATGAATAGAATCCAATTGCATAAGTCCATTCAGCACGTTACAACCGCTAATGGCAAATTGAGTGATAAGACAATAAAGTTAATCAATAAAATGGCAAAGAAAGCGTATGGAAGTAAATGATATAATGCAGCATATCGATGAATTGCTGCAAAACTACTCAAATAAAGAGTGTGCGGAGATTTTAAAAGAGGTAGTAAGTGAATGTCAGTCACGCATTGAGAATTGTGATGAAGGTGTTTACACTAATTCATAACAGAATAGAATTGAATGAAACGTCCACAGAGTAATGGATTATTCGAAGTTGCAGGAGGTCAAGAGAAAGAACGTGGCTTCTGCTGCATGAAACTGATAACTTTCCTCTCTGCTAATAATGTAACAGATTGGGATGAATGGCATGGAGCGCATCTTTCTGCTATGTCAGGGAGATGTCCCTATGCTTCGCAGTGCCCAATTCATGAGAGAACGATAGCAGTAGTAGGTAGAAGACCAATACAATTTAGCTTATTTTGAATAATGACTAAAGAAAAGTGCATTTTATGTGGAAGAGAAACGGTATCGGTTATTAAAACTGGTACCGACTTTATGTGTTATAATTGCTATGCAGATCAGCGTAATCCTCCACGTTCAAAAGAAGTACATAATAACGAGGAAGCTCGCATACAAACAGAGTTTTTTAAACTTATTCCTCTATATTTCCCTAATATACCTGACAAACTTATATTTGCCGTTCCGAACGGTGGAAGCCGTCATATACGTGAAGCTGCTAACCTGAAACGTCAAGGAGTAAAGCCTGGTGTTTCTGATGTGATCGTACTTATTCCCAAAAAGGGCTTTGCTTCTCTCTGTATAGAGTTTAAAACGAAGGTGGGGAAACAATCAGAATATCAAAAAGAGTTTCAAAAACAGGTTGAAAGTTGCCGTAATAAGTACGTGATAGTCCGAAGCGCATCACAGGCAATCGAAGAATTACGAAAATATCTTTCTTAATAGAATTGAAATTTGTAATACTGAAATTCCACAGATTGAAATAGCTTTTATATGATAGGGGAGAGGGCGTCTATTTTTTATATCCTTGCTCTAAAATTACAAGTATGACATTTGAAGAAGCAGTGTTGGACGGTTAGGAAAAAACTATTTATAATTAAAAACGAGTATCTGTGGTGAGCAAACTCTGACCTCTTTTGTTCTTAATGAAAAGATTCAGAGTTATGAAAAAGCAAATAGAGATACATAAGATAGATATATCTAGCGTTCTGCCGCTTAGATTTGCAGACGAAGGTATAAAGGCCGGTTTTTCTTCACCAGCACAAGATTATTTGGAACAAGCTATTGACTTGAACAAAGAGCTTATAAAACACCCAGCATCGACTTTTTACGGTCGTGTGGTGGGAGATTCTATGAGAGATGAAGGAATATAAAATTGTTCCATTTAATATATCCCTTTTAATAATTGATAGTCTAATATTTCTTTTTAGATTTGAAAATGTAGTGACGTATTTGCACCTCCCTGAGGTAACAAATGTCATCTTCAAACTGTTATTTAAATTCACTTATTGGCTAAAATCCCTCTATACAATCAGAATAGCCTCCATAATTTTTACTAATAAGGATTTTAATGTATATACCACTCCATTGTCCATCTTTACATGGGTTAAAACCATGTTTTATTTTATTTACAAATTAATTTAACACCCACTCAATTGGCCTCTATAAACAATAGATGTGACGTAGTAGCCTGAGAGAACAAAGCCATTAAAACAAAGATAGGGGAGGGTAGTAAAATATACTCACTACACACTTTTATTATTTAACACAAAGATAATGAATATATTAATGTTATTGATAAAAAATTCAATTACACGAAATAGCGATTAGCGTTTTCTAAGTTAAACTAAAAAGACATCTAATAAAACGATATATAATTATTAATCTCCGTTAGATATCTTTCGACAATTTCATCTTCATTTACATTCCCACCCTCCATCAAACTCAATAATACAGATTCGTATATTTCATTCTTGAGCTGTTCAACATCAAGTTTATCTTCTAAATCCTCAATAATCGACTCAGCCGTTATTTCATAATTTTCTTCCATTGCAATATCCATGGCTCTATAGTCTAGCACCGTTTTATATATCTTTTTTGATATCATCTTTGCTTTCTCTTCAATATTATTATCAGGAGATTCTTTGATTGATAAAATATATTTGCTTGATGAGTAATCAGCCTCTGGACTGCAGTCATAAAAAGATACTTTCAAATCAAATAGTATTTTAAAGAAAGGATTGCTATCTATCAAGTCATTTCTACTGATCCAACCTTTTAAAACCCCTTCATATAAAAGTAGCCAATTCTCATCAGTTAGCGATTTTTCCGTAAACGAATGGGCTAAATTCTCTATTTCTGACTTCAGCAAGGAGGTTGGACTGAACTCCGGTCTACTATTTACTATATCTAATAAAAGTAAAGAGGATATTGCATTTTCCATTTTCAATATTAATACACTATCATGTTCAGTTATTGGCAGATCGAACCTTTTGCACAACCAAAGAGCCCAAGATACTTCCAAATCTTGTTTTAGTGGAATATGATCTCGAAAAATACAATCTACAATACGGGCTAGCTTCTTTTTTGAATCATCCTTTAATAAATATGAATATGAATCTAATATTTTGTAAGCGATATTCAAGATACTTGGATCAAGCATTATAGTTTTAAAAAGAAGATTCTCAAATGTTTTCCATTCCTGGCTCTCTATCTTTACCCTTAATGGATTTTTTGGATCAAAAACTCGTAATCCATATCGAAATATTTGTCCGATTTTTCTCGGATTCTTTTCTGCAAACTTCCAAATCAAACTAAAATATATTCTGAGATTTGTATCTGTTATTTTATTTAGATTAAATTTGGATAAATCTATGGCAAATTGATCTTCAAACTCAAAAGGAAATTCTCTGATCTGTATTTTTTCTTCATTTATTGATAATCCAAATTTGTCTAGCAATCCTTGCATAAATTTCAATAAATCTTCTGCTTTTGATAAAGTATCAACATAAAAATAATAGTCGTCAAAATAACGGCACCCTACTATGCTATTATCATATATTTTAATACAGCTATCTATCCTAGAACAAATTAATTCCGAAATAATAAATGAAATATCAGTACCAATAGGAATACCTATCGTCTGGTTACCTTGACAATTTCTAATGTATTTATCAATTTTATCAGCCTTATCATAAATCACACAGTCCCTATCTCCACTATCAACTTTAGAAGCTATTTCTCTTTTAGATAAATTGTAAATACTTTTAGCCTTTTCTTTCCCTAATAAAGCCCATGGGACAGAATGAGTATAAATACTAGGGTAGAATCTCGAAATATCTAATATTATCTCAACTTTTTTATCAAATGAAGCTTCCAAACATTTTTCTCTAAAATCAGAAACGCCCTTACATGATGTTGAGAAACTTCTCCTAGATAATTCTTTATGATACAAAGGTCTAGATTGTGAGAAAGGCGATGCATCTATAACGTGATCTATTTCATCCCAGGTATCAACTACTTGCTCAACTAATTTCATATAGTGTAATGGGTTGGGGATACCGATATATCTTCTTGACAATTTACCTTTGGTTATAGAATACCTACAAGGGAAAGATGATGGATATTTTTTTGTATCTATTTTATCCATTTCCCGCTTAATCATAGCATATTTTGTACCAAAACTAAACGTATTAAATGGTTGTGGTAACTCTTTCGGGAAATATCCTCGTAACAAAATATCTTCTACTGTTGGTTTCATATATAGTGAATAATGGAATCCCCTTTGGCATCATGCGCCAAAAGGTTAATCTAAACCTTAATCCGATTACGAATTACACAATGAAAAGGGATCCATATTTTAAATATAATTAATTGACGGGGCTAAAGTACAAATTAATTATATACAAACAAACTCTTTTGTTTAAAATAATTGTATTCAATGCAAACATACTACTTTTCTCTTATTATGTACATGCCGAACTTTATTCTCAACTCAACAGTAACACCTATGTAACCCTTCTAGGGAGTTTGATTGTGTGCTGTTGATAGGGAGGGTTACAAAACAAAGAGATAGCTATTCGGCTACCTCTTCTTTATTACTTTCTAATTTTAGACGAAACTCTCGGAGCTGGTCAATAGCTGTATTGAACGTAGGGTTCTCCCAGTTTTTGGAAATTATTTGTATCATGGTACTTAAAAATGCGCCACAATCAACAATACGAGCGGCTTTATCTAATTGAAATTCTTCGCTCGGATAAGCCTTATTCTTTAATATATCTTGTGCCCAAGTAAGAATTTCCTGAACAGACTCATGGTCGTATTTATGTTCTTCTTCCATTACTTTATATTTTTAGGCAAAAGTAGAGAAAGTTATTCAAAAATAAAAGCCCCGACTACACTTAGTCGAGGCTCATTCCTTTTGGAGTAAATAGCGTATTATCTCTCAAACTCAAAATCTAGCAATTTTTCTCAGCAGGGAGATGATACAACAGACATCCACGTCTATTCACAAATATACTATTATTCTTTTAACTTGAATACTATTCTGTCAATTATTAGAAAAAATGAAGATTAATGATTCTAGTATTTTATAGAAGGTATAAAGAAATAGTTTGGTTACTTCTACTATTTTTTTCTAGTTTCATCTTTGACTTTATCCCATTCTCGCTTAAACATATTCTGGCATTCATTCACAAGAACCTCATATCTAATATTTTGATAACTCACATCGAATGAAACAATTGAAAAGGTATTTATTATATCATCTAAAATGGAAATAATTTCGGCATCCTCCTTCGGATTCAATTTCATTTTTAATAGAATTGACTTTTCAACTATCTCTCTTTTACTTAAGCCTGTTTTAAACTCATCTTTTATAGTATCTGAAATTATCTTGTTTTTATTAAATTCTATAGTCATGGCTTCTATTTCTTCCTCAGTAACGAGATCAATGAGTTCTTGAGTTATTACCATTGAAGATTCATTAATTATCTTATTACTATTTAAGAGATAAAAAATTACTGATGACAATAATACAGAAAACTCATTACGAACATCTTGAATCCACTTTATCCGCTCTGAAGTTATAACATTAATGTATTGTGATGTCTTTAGATTCTTCCTTGTATACAATTGAGCGACAAATGCTGCAATAACGCCTGAAGAAAGTAATAATAACAATGTTTCCATAATTAATTTATTTTTTTGACAAATATACTATTTTTCAACTATCTTATACACTATTCCCCCAATTATTATTAAGACTATGATACCTATATACACTTTATCTTTATGCATGTCCCACCAAGAAAGCTCTATCATCTTCTCCTTCTGATTCAAAACAGCATTGACCTTATTACTAATAGTATCCAACTGGTTTGAAAGCTGCTGTAATGTTATAGATAATGTTTCATCAACTTCCGTCCGTTCCTGATCCTGCTTGGTTGCAGTAGTGATACTTTCTTTCACCGGATATTGTTTCCCTGTTGAATCAGGTGGTGAAAGATAAACAATCGTATTCTCTATCTTCAAATCGCTTAATCGGTCATTCACAATCTTCGTTTGCTTGCTTAGACCTAAACGCAATTCTTCCATTACTTTTAGGAGATACTGAAATTCACCGGAATAGTCAACCCGCTTCTGTATATCAATATTGCGAGAAGTCTTGCAGGATGACAACCATATTCCCGACATCAGGAACATGGTTATATAAATCAAGGCTTTCATAATTCCAGGTATTTGGCAATTCCCTCGACGTGTATCCGTGCAACCGCATCCTTCCCCCGTGGAGATAATAAGAACTCCACATCTTCCTTATTGTCCTGAAAGAAGTTCTCTGTGAGCACTGCCGGGCAATTTGTATCCCGACAGATGGCAAGGTTTTGTTGCCAATACAGTTGCCCAGGCGTCTGCTTGCGAATGGGAACTGGAACACACTCTGCTGCTTGGCTCAGGCAGTCAGCCAACTTCTTGCTGTTACCTGACGCATTGTTCGATACAAATACGCTCCATCCTTTTGCTTTCATCCAACTAGCACCGGAGCCGGCTGCATTACAATGAATAGAAATAAGGATAGCTTTCTTCCCGGTTTCTTTATAGATAACATTAGCTCGTCGACATCGCTCGGACAATGGAACATCTGTGTCCTCTTTAACGATGCGCTCGGCATCAATTCCCAACTTACGCAATCCGACTACTACCATATCGGCAATCTCACGTGAATAAGCCCATTCCATCAGCCGACCATCCGGCGAACGTTTGCCAGGAGTATTTTCCCCATGCCCGTTGTCAATTAGTACTTTCATTTTGCACCTCCTTTTTGTAAGTAGTTCGTTAAATAGGGGATGTTCTTTATAAACTCAACACTTAATACATAGTGCAAGAAAGCTACTACCTTATGGCCATTGCTAGAGTTGGGTAGAATTTCTTTGATATTCCTTAGAATGTTCACCCCGTAGAAATAGAAAACGCTATACGTAATAAATGAAACACATTGTAGCGCACCTTCCGGATTTCCTTTGTGTTCACCAATAAAGTAGATGCAGCTAACCAAGGCAAAGAAAATAGTTGCTTCTACGATACACCTCCAAGCCTTTTTAAAAGAAAAACTCTCATGATTGATAAGGAGTGCAGTAAGTAGCCCGCAAATGAAATTGAGGGCAAATACAGCAATAAGACTTTTGATCTCCCCAGAAATAGGATTGAGATAAGCAGCTATGCCGGTAACCAATCCAATAAGTAAGTTTTTGAAATAATCCATATCATTTTTATCTAAAATATTAATACTTTATTTTAATACCTCGCTACAATCATCAATAGCTGTCTGAAATACTTGTTTCACTTCGCCAAAGGTTAGCCCGTGATCCTCATGTAGAGAAAAGCCGGTTACTCCATTTCGCGAAGTATTGAAGAAACCTACTGTGGCTTCATCCTTAATAATCTCGGCAGTAATATCTTTGATAGCTTCGGTACCACGGGTTGACATTCTGTACTTAATCCTGATAGCGTCCGTAACCTTAATTGTGGCAGTACTGTTAGTTGATGTAATGTTCATTCTTTACCTCCTCCTTCAATTAGTTCATTAATTTGCCCGAAAGCACCTGCCGTAAAGACATCTGCACAAATCTCCTTTAAGAGAGTAGCGTCTTCTGTTGTAATCTCAAGTATTCCTCGGTTATTTATGATTTGTTGGAGCATATTGTAGGCACGTAGTTTTTTTGCCATATCCATACCTGATTGAGGATTCATACCGGCAGCATAAAGCGCTTCCGAAACCATATCACGAAGAAACTGCTTCTGTTCCTTGCCATTGACTATTTTAATGGCTTCCTTACCTCTAAAATCTATTAAAGGTTTGTTTAAATTTAATTTCATAATCATTAATATTAAGCGATTGATACTAATAGTCCTTTTCTGAATTTCATATTACTACCAAAATCGAAATCAATACCTTGGTAATAGTTAATTCCACCATTTCCATCCCTAGATGTAATACAGCCGAAATTATCAGCCAGGCATAGTTCACTTGATAATGTTCCTTTCACATAAACACCTCCATCAAAGAAGCCTGCATACGTTGTATTTGCTAGTGGATAGCTTCTGTCTGATGCATTTAGATTTCTGGAGGCATAAATACAAGCTCCACCAAAATTAGAACCAATAGCAGCAACCCCAAAACGTCCATCTGTTTCTGCATTGAAAGTGACATTGACAACTCCTTCTTTTGATGTTCCAGAGCCTAGTTTTAGACTTCGTGATGTTCCTCCAAAATATCCTGAACGCGTCCATACAAGACGTCCATTTTCGATAGTAAAACCACCTATGAACCCGGAATCAGCGTCTATCCTGCGAACCTTTATCAAATCAGTATTCAAATATCCACCTACAACAATGGTAGTACCAAGTTTTGCATATTCAACTGCATCCTCAAATGCCAATTTACCCAATCCGTCTCGATCAATCTTGGAGTTAATCATTGTCTGCAGATCACTATGCAGTGCGGTGATTGTAACAGCACCTTCCAAATTAATTTTAGATGAGTGAATCGTCGTTTCACCTGCTGCCTGGTTAATATAGGATATAAGCGTATTGCCGTTTTCCAGTTCTTTAGAAGCATATATCTTATTGCCGTCTGCTGTGGTAATCCACCCGGCAGTATCTATCCGCTGCATCAAGCTATCAACTCGAGTTACTTGTGCGGAGATTTGAGTATTGAGCACTTTCAGACCGGCACTACACTCATCGGAATAGCTTTTCAATTTGTCTTGTATAGCTTTGTTTGCTCCTTCAACAGCGGTATTGAAACCGGATAAAGCAGAGTTGAATAAAGCAAACTTATCATCTACATTCTTTTTTTCCTCAACAGTCGCTTGTCCATCTGCAATAGCCGTATTTATTGCAGCAATAAGATTATCAATTGCACCTGACAAAGAAACCTTAGCATTAAGTAGATCTGTTTTAGCAGAGCCTTCCAGATAGGCATTCACATATAGTTTATTATATGTAGCTTCAACGGCAGATTTCGTATTCTTAACTGTATTCAGATACTTCTCTATTGCTTTCGCTTCCGCCCCGTCAATAATATCATCAGCAAAAGCTCCATCTACGTAGTCATGTAAGCCATCGACTGAATCGGCTGCATCTTGTGCGGCCTTGGCTGCGTTCGCAGCGTCCTCTAAAGCTTGTATCGCTTGTTTCAGTGCCTCGTCGGAATATTCCTTTAGTTTATCCTGTATTGCCTTATTAGCTTCCTCAACAGCTGTGTTGAAAGTCGCTAAGGCTGAATTAAACAGAGTAAACTTATTATCGACCTCTCTTTTTTCCTCTACAGTGGCCTGTCCGTCAGCGATGACCGTATTGATAGCATTTATAAGGTTCTCAATACTTCCCATCAATGTAACCTTAGCATTGAGCAAACCAACCTTTGCAGAGCCGGATAAATAAACATTCGTGTAGAGTTTATTGTAAGTTGCTTCGATAGCCTGTTTGGTATTGTTGACAGTATTGATATACTTTTCAATAGCTTTTGCTTCTGCTTCGTCTATAATTCCGTCAGCGAAGGCTCCATCTATATAGTTATGAAGTCCTTCCGCTGAATCAGCAGCATCCTTGGCCGCTTTAGCTGCATCCTTTATTTCCTGATGAGCATCTTCCCATTCAGATAGATTTTCTAATCCGGAGGAACCGGCTTTAATTTGAATATTTCCGCCTATTTCCCCTTTTACCAAATCGAAGTACGTCTTTCCGTCCGGCGAAATAATCCGTTCTGTTGTTACACGTCCCGGGAGAATCTCTGTGAATCCGTATAATTCGACAAAACTTCTACTACCGTCATACTCACTATTAAGCACTCCAGTGAGTAAATGATAATATCCGGTTATCTGTTCCATTTTAATAGCCGTTTCACTCAAGAGGAATGTCCCTGTTTGATTCTCCTTGCTAACTTTGGCATACAGATAATATTTCTTTACCGGATCAATAAGCACCGGAGAATTGTATTCAGCCATATCCCAGTACTTGTATTCATCTGCCTTGTGGGAAGAAGAAAGAGAGCTAATACCTAGTGTCAAATGCTGAATGATTCCTGCCGGAGCGTTCAGTATTTTAGTATTGGCATTATAGGTGATATTATGAGCTAATTGAACCGGATTCGTTTTTGAATTGACAAAACGGAATTGCAAACTTTCATCACCTACAAGCAGTTGCATGGTTGAAACGGTTATCGGATTGACAGAGCCGGAGAAATTCAACAGTGCATCTTCAAGCATAGACATCGTTTCCTTCGCATCTCGGAACCGTCTCTTTGTGAATTGAAGTGCATCCTTATGCTTCTCAATAACTGTCACCTCGTTAGTTTCGATCTTGTTCAGATCACTTGAAACAGACGTGCCTATCGGTTCGTTAGACAATTCAATTTCGGGTGAATACGGATTATTCACAAAACGTTTGATTCCGATCATCCGGATAAGAGAACCTTCCGGATGAAACTGTGTGTCAGAGAAGTTTACATATCCACCTAGCACAATCTTTCCGCCTATCTCCAACCAGCGTTTTTTAGCCCAAATACCGTCCAATGTCCCGGTAAATATGAATGCTTTATCTTCATGTTCATAGAGGTATTTAGCAGCTTCCTTGAAAGCTTCCCAGCTCGCACCCGTTTGTGTACTATCGTTACAGATATAAACCTTCGGCAATTGCATTCCGAACACTGCGTATGTATCACCAACCTTCGGTCGCCAGACTTCCGGCTCCGGCATAGTAATACCATCAATTTCCTGCGGAACAATTTCAAATCGACGTGCCTCTTTCTTGTCTTTCGCTTCATGGATATACTTTACTTCGAACTCCTTGCCTGTAAGCATACCAGTCTGGAAAATAACCGTCATTGTTTCTCCTGCTATGAGACAATCTTCGAAATTCAACTCTTCAGGAATGTCTTTATCTACAAAGTCAAAGAAGTTATTCTCCTTGTTCACTTCAATAACAGAACTAACAGTACCAACACGGGAAGGATAAATAGCTGTACAGTCCAGACTATCTTCCTTTGCTGTTGTAAGTTCTTTATCAGCACGCATGACACAAGTTCCATCCGCATCTGTCTTATACGTTCTCCCTTCGTAAACAAGAGTCTTATTCTTTGGAAGTAACAGGTATTTAGATCCGTATGTAGAATAATCAATATTGCGATCTGTAGTTTCTACCAAAATTATTTCGGGTGGTATATCCCCAGAAGTCCTACCAACACCGACCTTGAAGCCGTGGCCTTTACCATACGACAGTTTCAAAGGGTTCTCCTTGTTATACTCAACTTTACGCAGATGGATAGTCTTAATTTGCTTTCCATTCACAGTTTCTTCAGTGATCTGCCATTCTGTTTCATATAGTTCTGCAAGTTGATTGAGAGCGTCAAGTATATAGGTGTGATTGTAGTTGATTACTTTCTCCGTTCCCTCAATGCAATCACCGACTTTCCAACCGGTACTCCGACGGTTCAGGTTTTCAACGAGTAGACGTAGATGTTCGTGTGCCTTAGCTGTATATGAGAACTTAATACTTCTATCAACGGTATGGCGTACTTTCCACAACATCGTATCAGCCTTCCCAGTTTCCAGAATCAATGTATATTCGAAGTTACGTTCACCGTTCTTCTTGAAATTGCTATCCTTCTTCAAGGAATAACGCTTCCCGTAGAAGTCACACCAGGAGCCAACTGGAATTTCAATATACCCCGGATGTGAAAAATACAAAGTGAGTGTATCTTCTCCCATGATAGCTTCATAAGAGTAGCTTTCATCCTTTACTTCGATTTTTATTTCCTTATCACCATTATATAAACTTATCATGTCCTTAGAATTATATCCTAAAATATAAACGTCAAATAGAAATGTATTGAATAATAGGCATAAAAGTAAGGAAATGATAGACGAATCATTGCCAAAATAATATATAACACACAACATCAACGGCATTGTCACGAAATAAATCAAAATGAAAAATATTTAAAAGAAATCACTCAAAATGTAGTTTAATTCACCTAAGTTCTCTCGGGACTACGTATGCTTTAGCTGATCTATCGAACGCAATAAGCGTAAACCTATCCTTGAACGGTTATGCAAAATTTAATAATGGATTACTTGTACAATGGGGCAGAGTTGGAGGTTCATCTACAGCTTCGTATAGTGTGACTATGCCTATCTCTTTTTATAATACTGAATATAAAATATTTGCAACTGTATATAAGCCTAGTAGTGACTCTGCCGTATATTCATCATCTCCTTTGGCAATAAATAAAACAGTTAGTAGATTTTATTTGAATAGAAATTATGCAAGTGGGGGTACTACTGGTTTATCACAAGAATCATGGGACTGGTTTGCGATAGGTCGGTGGAAATAAATTAAAAACAAATATCATGAAGTATTGGAAAAATGGATTCTACGATGAACCGGTAGACGGTTCGGTAGAAATTACAGAAGAGTATTATCAAGAGTTACTGGCTGGTCAATCTACCGGCTTGATAATAGCTGAAAGCAAAAATAGACATCCTATTTTGGTAGAATATGAGTACGACATTGAAGAAGTGCGAAAAATGAAAGTGTCTGAAATACAATTATTTGACAAATCAAACAGTGTCAATTCTTTTGATTTGTTGGGTAAAAGCATGTGGTTAGATAAAAGCACACGTGTTGGATTATTTAACTCAATTTCGATTGAAAAACAAATCGGTAAAACAGATACGGTATTGTGGTATGACGCAACAAAGTATGTCATTCCCGTTTCGGATGCTTTAAGAATGCTGAACGAAATCGAGATGTATGCACTAAACTGCTACAATGTAACACAATCGCACATCGCAGCAGTCAGATCATTGCAGACCATTGAAGAAATTGCAAACTACGATTATACGATAGGGTATCCGGAAAAGTTGAGCTTTCCAGGATAACCAGTTTTGAAGTTATATGCTTTAATTTCTTCTTTTGTTTCTAATTGATAGATAGCATTGATATGCCCTTGCGTGACATTATAGCATGTAAGGGCGTACAGTTCTAGTTGACACAATATATCAATAGCTTTTTCAATAGGCAAAACAAATTGTGTATCACCTAGCCAAATACTTGTTTCAGATCGACCAGATTCTCTTTCAATTGCAATAGAGTTCATAAGACCTACGCGAGTAGCTTTATTCCACCATCCATGCGTATTATCTATACAGAACTGATTCACCATATCAGAGGAATCATATAAACTTAATTCATTGAGCTTGTGTGCTCTAATCTCTTCAATAGAGGGTTCATATATAGCTAAGATCGGATATCCCTTTTGGCTTTCAGCTATGAGTAGCCCGGTCGATTGTCCTACCAATAACTCCTGATAATGCTCTTCTGTAATTTCTACCGAACCGTCTACCGGTTCATCGTAGAATCCATTTTTCCAATACTTCATGATATTTGTTTTTAATTTATTTCCACCGACCTATCGCAAACCATGTAAAATCCCAGCCAGTCCAAACGATAGCCGGAGTTGAATTTATTCCACGGGTAAGGAATTTAAAATATGATTTATTCTTATTATTAGGGTCATAACCCGGAGCATACACAAATGATTCACCTGTAACGTTTATCCCTCCAGTAAGATAAACGTTGTAATTAGTATCATAGAAGCTGGTAGGGAAATACAGACTAGTTGTCCCCGTTGCTCCAGCTCTTGTTCCCCATTGCATTAATAAGCCATTACTATACTTGACATATCCGTTTTGTCCCAAATTTTGACTAGCTACTTGAGTTGCATTAGTTCCGAGAGAACTTTGCCAAATAATTGCGGCAAAAATCAATACTATTTTTCTACTAAAATAATCCATAATCAAATTGATGTTATAATATTTTCTACTTCCATCTTCCTATTGCGATCCATCCGAATATCTCCCCAGCTTCAATTGTTGGACCTACCGAATAGACTTTGAAATAAGATATATTTTTCCCATTTATCATTTTTACTATCGAATTCATAACAGAAGAAATAGCAGTAGTTACTACAACATACGAGGTATTATAAAAACTAGTAGGAAAGTAAACTATTTGATTTACCCCATTTCCTCCAGTTCCCCACTGAATCAATAACCCATCCGGTAGCTTATAATACCCATTCTGTCCGAGGTTCTTTGTCGTAACATTGGAAAAATCTTTCAGTGCAGCGTTCGTCCCGAGAGAACTTAGTAAAGTTTTCTCTGCATCAGTCATAAATTTTCTTGTAGTACTTTCTTCAATCATTGATGCTGGATGAGAAGCCGGATGAGAGTAATTATTAGCTCCGGAGGCTATTCCAGCAAGTTTTTCACGTTCATCATCCGTCATGAAACGATGAGTTTTATCTTCTTCAACGTCAGTCGCTGTATGTTTATGAGAACTTGCAGCATAACTACCCTTAGGTTGGTATACTGAATCGTGGTTGTGATTTCCTGCAGCCTTACTATCCCAACTAGCCTTTTCAGAATCCGTTACAAATCTATGTGTAGAATCATCCGTGAGGTCAGATGCCGAATGCTTATGTGATAAAGCTGCATAATTCCCTTTTGGTTGATACGTAGAATCATGATTATGGTTTCCCGCAGCCTTACTGTTCCAGGTCTCTTTTTCTGTATCGGTAACAAAGCGGTGAGTACTATCCGGAGTAATATCCGTTGCTCCATGTGTATGCGAACTCGCTGCATAACTACCTGCTGGCTGATACACTCCGGCATGAGTATGATTCGACGGAGAAGCACCGACTTCGGAAGCTGTATAGGATGGTTTATTTGCCGCCTTCGCCCATGCAGGTACATCGCTCGCAGGCATAGAGGAGGGGAAATCACTGATTTCAGACTTTTTGTGAGTATGCGCTTTCGGTGTACGGGCATCACTTAACCGTGAATCATCACCCTCGCATACGGTTCCTTCCGCACTACCAAAATTCTTATTAAAGGCCGAATTCTTGGTAAATGCAGGTTCATAAGTACCTGCATGATTGTGATTAGATGGAGATGCACCTACTTCGCTTGCTGTATAGGCTGGCTTAGAAGCTGCTTTCGCCCATGCTGGTACATCGCTTGCAGGCATTGTGGTAGGAAAGTCACTGATATCCGCTTTCTTATGCGTATGAGCCTTGGGAGTGCGGACATCACTCAACCGTGAATCATTTCCCTGGCATACTGTTCCGGCAGTGGTACCAAAATCTTTATTAAAAGCGGTAAGTTTAGTGATAATCAGTTCATATCTACTATCATGATTATGTGAGTCCAGAGCAGCTTTCAAAGCTTTTCCCTGTTCGGCAGAAAGCACTTTATTAGTCCCTCCACTTGTCAGATTATTAACAATATCAGAAATATTAAGTTTCTTTCCCAGCTCTGTTGCCATCGTCGTGGCAAAGTTAGGATCATTGTTAAGTGCGTTCGCTAACTCAATAAGTGTATCGAGAGCATCCGGGGCACCGGCAACAAGTGCATCGACAGCAGCTTTCACTTTTGCGTCAACTCCTGAAACCGCATTGTTAGCCGCCAATGCAGCAGCGTTCGCATCGTCCGTGGCTTTCTTTGCTAACCCTGTTTGTATAACAGATGCATCTTTGGCCGTATTTGCATCATCTGTCGCTTTCTTTGCCAAGGCAGTTTGAGCTTCCGATTCAGCTTTAGCGGCATTGGCGCCTGCCGCTGCAATCTTAGCTCCTTCTTTGGCTTCATTAACACTACCAGCTGCAGTATTAGCCGCATCCGTGGCTTTCTTAGCAAGGGCTGTCTGCTCAACAGACGCATTTTTAGCGGCATTTGCATCGTTAGTAGCTTTCTTAACGGCTTCAAGCTCTGCCGTGGCTTCTTCTGTTGCCTGTGTCATTTCCTGCACAATACCGGCATACTCTGACTTACGTTGAGACTCTGCTTCGACGCGCTCCGTTTCAGCGTTTACACGCTTAGCCTCATTTGATCCGCGAGTACCTTCCGCAGTTTTACGCACATCTTCATTCTGCTTTCTCTTGTCTTCTTCGAATGCCCGGGAAGTTTCAGCCGTAGCCCGGGAAGTTTCAGCAGTCTTTCTCTTACTTTCTTCTGACACCCGGTCTGTCTCCGCTGACTTGCGGGCAGTTTCGGCAGATACACGTTCAGATTCGACGGTAACACGGTCAGATTCGGCAGCCACACGTGAGGTTTCATTCGTTTCCCTTGTCGCTTCATCTGCTTTCCGCTTATCCTCGGCAGAAACACGGGTAGATTCAGCGGAAGAACGACCACTCTCCGCAGTTTTTCGTTTGTCTTCTTCCTTCACACGTTCCGATTCAGCAGAAGAACGACCTGTTTCAGCGGTCTTGCGTGCATCTTCATTACTTTTACGTGTTTGTTCATCCGAGACACGTTCAGCTTCTGTATCAACACGTCCGGATTCAGCAATTACCCGTTTATCTTCAGCAGTTACGCGGGCCGCTTCTTCTGTCTTACGCGCATCTTCATTTTGCTTTCTGATATTTTCAGCAGAGGAACGTCCGGTTTCAGCCGTAACACGTTCTGTTTCGGAAGTCTTTCTTTTATCTTCTTCGGACACACGGGAAGTTTCGGCAGATTTGCGTGCATTCTCATTAGTCACACGTTCGGATTCGGCATTGCCTCTCGCTGTTTCAGCATTCTTTCTAACCTGCTCGTTAGATTCTCGTGTACCTTCGTCAGTTACACGTTTCTTTTCTGCATTGTCCCGTGCAGTTTCAGCAGTAGAGCGTCCACTTTCAGCGGTTTTACGTGCATTTTCATTAGTGATACGTACTGATTCAGCAACTTCCCGGGCTTGCTCTTCACGAGAACGATTCGTTTCGGCTGTCTGCCTGGATTGTTCGGAAGCATTGCGACGGGATTCATCAGTTTCACGAGTCGATTCATTCTCTTCAACTGTGGCTTCTAACTGCCTCATATCGGTAGTTGCTGTTTGTGCATCACTCGTAGCCTTGAGCATATTATCCAAGGCAGTCTGAATCTTCTCTAAACCAAATTTAAGGCTAGTCTTAACTCCGTTGATTACTCGGTAGCCGATAGTGAAGAAGCCTTTCATGTCGCTGGCTTCGTTCAGTTCTGATATTTTTTTCTTCTTTAATGGCATAGCAAATCAATTTAAATCTATATAAAACTCTCCGTCCTCTGTTATGATAAATTCGCCCGCTTCGGATGAAAGCAAGAACTCCGTTTCTCCGATCCGGAAGCTGGTAAATACGAGTTTCAAGGTAAATTCCCACCATACACCGTTATTTAGCATGAAATCATTCGTCTGACAACTCTTATAATAGCAGGGATAGCTTTCACTCCATTCATCACAATAAAATATACGTTCCGCATCGGAATACTCATATCCTTCATCATCGACTTTAGCAGATAGCCGTGTTAAATCATGGAGTAGGGCATCGTGATTACGCCAGAACAATTCAACCGTCCCGGCCCGCATCAGGCATTTGAGAGATACTTCTTTGGTTTGGAATTTCACAACTTCACCATCGTAGATTGCCCCGTCTTGACGCTTGAAATTCTGTAATAGGTTCTTTTTTACCGTCGGAGCCTTTAGTATTTCAGCATTACTACCTTGCAATACGACTACGCCATAATCGGATAAGTCTTTGTCATCAATCTCGTAACCTTTAGGCATTGGAAGCTCATTTACGGGCTCCTGGTATTCGTAATCGACTTCTCGGGGGAAGTCGTTACTAAAAATAAATTTAGCAACTTCAAGGCCCGGATTAATAACATAGCTGCTTTGGGAAGACAGACGTAACTTATAACTCCTGCCGATTAAGGGAAAG
>ERZ791605.68-NODE-68-length-84279-cov-13.734422_pt1 | contig 84279 bp, 90 predicted proteins | sample MGYA00509965_ERZ791605 | MGnify/ENA primary metagenome ERZ791605 (study PRJEB30046, sample SAMN00791923) | human gut metagenome | study: EMG produced TPA metagenomics assembly of the A metagenome-wide association study of gut microbiota in type 2... | reverse complement strand
CCGTGTTAAAACCTTCGTTGATGGCGCTATCACGGATCACCACCTGACCGTTGGTATTGGCATCAACATCCAGCGAGCGGCCCAGTTGTGCCACGCCATCACCGGAAGCATTGAAACGGCTGTTTACGGCGAGGAAACCGTAATAGATGTTGGACAGCGTAGCCGGTGCAAACACATACGCTTCTTGCTGAGTACGTGAGTTCACCACGCGGAATTCGGTGTTATCGAACACCACTGCGCCGCGACCAGAAACGATATCCACATCCCCTTCAATATAGCTGTTGGTCACCAGCGTACGCGGCTGACGGTTGGTTTCCAGACGGTTCTGCACACCGCTGTTGGTGACAAAGAAGGTGTTCTGACGACCGAGAATGTTAACGTTGTTAATCTGTACCTGGTCACCATCAGTACGCAGTGCCACCGCCGGATGGTTACCTGCATCTACGCTATCGCCCAGCGTGTTTTCGATGGTCAGATTTTGCAGTTGCAGGCCATTGTTTTGTGACCAGAAGACCGCAGAGCAGAGAACACCGATACTGTCGCTGCGTTTGCTCTGGCAGCTATCGTACATATACCACGCTGGTTTACCTGGCATATATTTGCCGCGCGGGTTGACGTCGTGACGCCAGTCGGTAGGGCTCATGCCACCATCAAGGGAAAGCCCAATCTTCACATCAATCGGTTTTTCACCTGTACCGTACAGAGTAATTCCACCCGGAGCGGCAGGGACATATACCGTTCCCTGATACTCACCAGGCATCACGGCAATATACTGGCGCTTGTTGGTACGCTTGATAATTGCCGCATCTACCGCCGCCTGAATCGTGGTATGCGTTACACCTTGAGTGCCCGCCGGGCCGACAACAAATTCAGGTTGCGCAGGCAGGGTAATCGGGGAAGGATTCCACGCTGCAGCACCTGGTGTCAGGGATGCAAAATAGTGTTGAGCATCGAAATTCTGCGCTTCTTTTGCCGACAGAATCGGGCGAGAAGAGGTACCAGGCGCGGTTTGATCAGAAGGACGTTGATCGGGCGGGGTTGAGCTACAGGCGGTCAGCGTCACGCCAAAAGCCAATGCCAGCGCCAGACGGGAAACTGAAAATGTGTTCACAGGTTGCTCCGGGCTATGAAATAGAAAAATGAATCCGTTGAAGCCTGCTTTTTTATACTAACTTGAGCGAAACGGGAAGGTAAAAAGACAAAAAGTTGTTTTTAATACCTTTAAGTGATACCAGATGGCATTGCGCCATCTGGCAGAGTGATTAACTAAACATCGCAGTAATCGAGGCGCTTGCCAGAGAGTGGAAATGAACGTTAAACCCGACCATCGCGCCGCTGGCACCTTCATCGACATCAATACGTTCTATATCCAGCGCGTGAACGGTAAAAATGTAGCGATGAGTTTCGCCTTTCGGCGGTGCTGCGCCATCGTACCCGGTTTTACCAAAGTCGGTACGCGTCTGCAAAACGCCGTCTGGCATTGCTACCAGACCAGAGCCAAACCCTTGCGGTAATACGCGGGTATCAGCGGGTAAGTTAACAACTACCCAGTGCCACCAGCCGGAGCCGGTTGGCGCATCCGGGTCGTAGCAGGTGACAACAAAACTTTTCGTTCCCGCAGGAACATCATCCCACGCCAGATGCGGTGAAATATTATCGCCATCGTAACCCATGCCGTTAAAGACATGACGATGCGGCAATTTATCGCCATCGCGCAGATCGTTACTGATGAGTTTCATGAACCCTCCTTTCTTGTTTGCAGAAAGTGTAGCCAGAAACCCTCACGCGGACTTCTCGTTATTGGCAAAAAAATGTTTCATCCTGTACCGCGCGGTTAACCGCTGCGGTCAGACGCTGCAACTGTTGCGGGAGAATAATATAGGGCGGCATCAGGTAAATCAGTTTGCCAAAAGGCCGGATCCAGACACCCTGTTCGACAAAGAATTTTTGCAGCGCCGCCATATTCACCGGATGAGTGGTTTCGACCACGCCAATGGCCCCCAGTACGCGCACATCGGCAACCATTTCGGCATCACGGGCGGGGGCAAGTTGCTCGCGCAGCTGTACTTCAATATCCGCCACCTGTTGCTGCCAGTCGCCAGATTCGAGAATCGCCAGGCTGGCGTTTGCTGCCGCGCAGGCCAGCGGATTGCCCATAAAAGTTGGCCCATGCATAAAGCAACCGGCTTCACCGTTACTGATGGTTTCTGCAACCTCGCGCGTGGTGAGTGTGGCGGAAAGGGTCATTGTGCCGCCGGTTAAGGCTTTACCGAGGCACAAAATGTCCGGCGCGATTTCTGCATGTTCACAGGCAAACAGTTTCCCGGTACGACCAAATCCAGTGGCGATCTCGTCGGCAATCAGCAAGATACCTTCGCGATCGCATATTTTGCGGATTCGTTTTAACCATTCCGGATGGTACATGCGCATCCCGCCTGCGCCCTGGACAATCGGCTCAATGATCACCGCCGCGATTTCATGACGATGCGCCGCCATCAGGCGGGCAAAGCCCACCATATCGCGCTCATCCCATTCGCCATCCATACGGCTTTGTGGGGCGGGAGCAAACAAGTTTTCTGGCAGATAGCCTTTCCACAGGCTGTGCATTGAGTTGTCCGGATCGCACACCGACATCGCGCCAAAGGTATCGCCATGATAACCATTGCGGAAGGTCAGAAAACGCTGGCGCGCTTCGCCTTTGGCTTGCCAGTACTGCAACGCCATTTTCATCGCCACTTCCACCGCTACGGAACCGGAGTCCGCGAGAAAAACGCACTCCAGCGGTTGCGGCGTCATCGCCACCAGTTTGCGGCACAGCTCAATGGCTGGCGCATGGGTGATACCGCCAAACATCACATGCGACATGGCATCAATTTGCGACTTCATCGCCGCATTAAGCTGCGGGTGATTGTAGCCGTGGATCGCCGCCCACCAGGACGACATACCGTCAACCAGGCGTCTGCCGTCAGACAAAATCAGCTCGCAACCTTCGGCGCTCACCACCGGATAAACCGGCAGAGGGGAGGTCATGGATGTGTATGGGTGCCAGATATGGCGTTGGTCAAAGGCAAGATCGTCCGTTGTCATAATCGACTTGTAAACCAAATTGAAAAGATTTAGGTTTACAAGTCTACACCGAATTAACAACAAAAAACACGTTTTGGAGAAGCCCCATGGCTCACCGCCCACGCTGGACATTGTCGCAAGTCACAGAATTATTTGAAAAACCGTTGCTGGATCTGCTGTTTGAAGCGCAGCAGGTGCATCGCCAGCATTTCGATCCTCGTCAGGTGCAGGTCAGCACGTTGCTGTCGATTAAGACCGGAGCTTGTCCGGAAGATTGCAAATACTGCCCGCAAAGCTCGCGCTACAAAACCGGGCTGGAAGCCGAGCGGTTGATGGAAGTTGAACAGGTGCTGGAGTCGGCGCGCAAAGCGAAAGCGGCAGGATCGACGCGCTTCTGTATGGGCGCGGCGTGGAAGAATCCCCACGAACGCGATATGCCGTACCTGGAACAAATGGTGCAGGGGGTAAAAGCGATGGGGCTGGAGGCGTGTATGACGCTGGGCACGTTGAGTGAATCTCAGGCGCAGCGCCTCGCGAACGCCGGGCTGGATTACTACAACCACAACCTGGACACCTCGCCGGAGTTTTACGGCAATATCATCACCACACGCACTTATCAGGAACGCCTCGATACGCTGGAAAAAGTGCGCGATGCCGGGATCAAAGTCTGTTCTGGCGGCATTGTGGGCTTAGGCGAAACGGTAAAAGATCGCGCCGGATTATTGCTGCAACTGGCAAACCTGCCGACGCCGCCGGAAAGCGTGCCAATCAACATGCTGGTGAAGGTGAAAGGCACGCCGCTTGCCGATAACGATGATGTCGATGCCTTTGATTTTATTCGCACCATTGCGGTCGCGCGGATCATGATGCCAACCTCTTACGTGCGCCTTTCTGCCGGACGCGAGCAGATGAACGAACAGACTCAGGCGATGTGCTTTATGGCAGGCGCAAACTCGATTTTCTACGGTTGCAAACTGCTGACCACGCCGAATCCGGAAGAAGATAAAGACCTGCAACTGTTCCGCAAACTGGGGCTAAATCCGCAGCAAACTGCCGTGCTGGCGGGCGATAACGAACAACAGCAGCGTCTGGAACAGGCACTGATGACCCCGGACACTGACGAATATTACAACGCGGCAGCACTATGAGCTGGCAGGATAAAATCAACGCGGCCCTCGATGCGCGGCGTGCTGCCGATGCCCTGCGTCGCCGTTATCCAGTGGCGCAAGGAGCAGGACGCTGGCTGGTGGCGGACGATCGCCAGTATCTGAACTTTTCCAGTAACGATTATTTAGGTTTAAGCCATCATCCGCAAATTATCCGTGCCTGGAAGCAGAGTGCGGAGCAATTTGGCGTCGGTAGCGGCGGCTCCGGTCACGTCAGCGGTTATAGCGTGGCACATCAGGCGCTGGAAGAAGAACTGGCCGAGTGGCTGGGCTATTCGCGGGCACTGCTGTTTATCTCTGGTTTTGCCGCTAATCAGGCGGTCATTGCCGCGATGATGGCGAAAGAGGACCGTATTGTTGCCGACCGGCTTAGCCATGCCTCATTGCTGGAGGCTGCCAGTTTAAGCCCGTCGCAGCTTCGCCGTTTTGTTCATAACGATGTCACTCATCTGGCGCGACTGCTTGCTTCCCCCTGTACGGGGCAGCAACTGGTGGTGACAGAAGGCGTGTTCAGCATGGACGGCGATAGTGCGCCACTGGGGGAAATCCAGCAGGTAACGCAACAGCACAATGGCTGGTTGATGGTCGATGATGCCCACGGCACGGGCGTTATCGGGGAGCAGGGGCGCGGCAGCTGCTGGCTGCAAAAGGTAAAACCAGAATTGCTGGTAGTGACTTTTGGCAAAGGATTTGGCGTCAGCGGGGCAGCGGTGCTTTGCTCCAGTACGGTGGCGGATTATCTGCTGCAATTCGCCCGCCATCTTATCTACAGCACCAGTATGCCGCCCGCTCAGGCGCAGGCATTACGTGCGTCACTGGCGGTCATTCGCAGTGATGAGGGTGATGCACGGCGCGAAAAACTGGCGGCACTCATTACGCGTTTTCGTGCCGGAGTACAGGATTTGCCGTTTACGCTTGCTAATTCATGCAGCGCCATCCAGCCATTGATCGTCGGTGATAACAGCCGTGCGTTACAACTGGCAGAAAAACTGCGCCAGCAAGGCTGCTGGGTCACGGCGATTCGCCCGCCAACCGTACCCTCTGGTACTGCGCGACTGCGCTTAACGCTAACCGCCGCGCATGAAATGCAGGATATCGACCGTCTGCTGGAGGTGCTGCATGGCAACGGTTAATAAACAAGCCATTGCAGCGGCATTTGGTCGGGCAGCCGCGCACTATGAGCAACACGCAGAGTTACAGCGCCAGAGTGCTGATGTCTTACTGGCAATGCTCCCACAGCGTAAATACACCCACGTACTGGACGCGGGGTGTGGGCCTGGCTGGATGAGCCGCCACTGGCGAGAGCGTCACGCGCAGGTGACGGCGTTAGATCTCTCGCCGCCAATGCTTGCGCAAGCCCGCCAGAAAGATGCTGCAGACCATTATCTGGCGGGAGATATCGAATCCCTGCCGTTAGCGACTGCGACGTTCGATCTTGCATGGAGCAATCTCGCGGTGCAGTGGTGCGGTAATTTATCCACGGCACTCCGCGAGCTGTATCGGGTGGTGCACCCCGGAGGCGTGGTCGCGTTTACCACGCTGGTGCAGGGATCGTTACCCGAACTGCGTCAGGCGTGGCAGGCGGTGGACGAGCGTCCGCATGCTAATCGCTTTTTACCGCCAGATGAAATCGAACAGTCGCTGAACGGCGTGCATTATCAACATCATATTCAGCCCATCACGCTGTGGTTTGATGATGCGCTCAGTGCCATGCGTTCGCTGAAAGGCATCGGTGCCACGCATCTTCATGAAGGGCGCGACCCGCGAATATTAACGCGTTCGCAGTTGCAGCGATTGCAACTGGCCTGGCCGCAACAGCAGGGGCGATATCCTCTGACGTATCATCTTTTTTTGGGAGTGATTGCTCGTGAGTAAACGTTATTTTGTCACCGGAACGGATACCGAAGTGGGGAAAACTGTCGCCAGTTGTGCACTTTTACAAGCCGCAAAGGCAGCAGGCTACCGGACGGCAGGTTATAAACCGGTCGCCTCTGGCAGCGAAAAGACCCCGGAAGGTTTACGCAATAGCGACGCGCTGGCGTTACAGCGCAACAGCAGCCTGCAGCTGGATTACGCAACAGTAAATCCTTACACCTTCGCAGAACCCACTTCGCCGCACATCATCAGCGCGCAAGAGGGTAGGCCGATAGAATCATTGGTAATGAGCGCCGGATTACGCGCGCTTGAACAACAGGCTGACTGGGTGTTAGTGGAAGGCGCTGGCGGCTGGTTTACGCCGCTTTCTGACACTTTCACTTTTGCGGATTGGGTAACACAGGAACAACTGCCGGTAATACTGGTGGTTGGCGTGAAACTCGGCTGTATTAATCACGCGATGTTGACTGCACAGGTAATACAACACGCCGGACTGACGCTGGCGGGTTGGGTGGCGAATGATGTCACGCCTCCTGGAAAACGTCACGCTGAATATATGACCACGCTCACCCGCATGATTCCCGCGCCGCTGCTGGGAGAGATCCCCTGGCTTGCAGAAAATCCAGAAAATGCGGCAACCGGAAAGTACATAAACCTTGCCTTGTTGTAGCCATCCTGTATTTGGTTAAATTGCGAGCGAGATCGAGTCTTCGATTGACTGCAATTTAACCAATTAAATTCTAAAATAATCACGAAAAAAATTTTACCTCCACATGATGCGGTGAATGTGGGAATTGCCCAGGCGGCGGGGGATAGGGGCTGCAGACAGTTATCCACTATTCCTGTGGATAACCATGTGTATTAGAGTTAGAAAACACGAGGCAAGCGAGAGAATACGCGGCTTGCACGCGAATTGGCGTTAAAGACGGCTCAATGAAATATCTTTTATTTTTTAACTGGTTAGATAAATGCAATGGCAGTCACTGAACAGGCATCTCTTGCCATAAAACTGTCATCACTCATCTTGACAAATGTTAAAAAAGCCGTTGCTTTGGGGATAACCCGGTAAGGCCGGTGTTTTATCTCGCCACAGAGTAAATTTTGCTCATGATTGACAGCGGAGTTTACGCTGTATCAGAAATATTATGGTGATGAACTGTTTTTTTATCCAGTATAATTTGTTGGCATAATTAAGTACGACGAGTAAAATTACATACCTGCCCGCCCAACTCCTTCAGGTAGCGACTCATGAGTAAACCGTTCAAACTGAATTCCGCTTTTAAACCTTCTGGCGATCAGCCAGAGGCGATTCGACGTCTCGAAGAGGGGCTGGAAGATGGCCTGGCGCACCAGACGTTACTTGGCGTGACTGGCTCCGGGAAAACCTTCACCATTGCCAATGTCATTGCTGACCTTCAGCGCCCAACCATGGTACTTGCGCCCAACAAAACGCTGGCGGCCCAGCTGTATGGCGAAATGAAAGAGTTCTTCCCGGAAAACGCGGTGGAGTATTTCGTCTCCTACTACGACTACTATCAGCCGGAAGCCTATGTACCGAGTTCCGACACCTTCATTGAGAAAGATGCCTCGGTTAACGAACATATTGAGCAGATGCGTTTGTCCGCCACCAAAGCGATGCTGGAGCGGCGTGATGTGATTGTAGTGGCGTCTGTTTCCGCGATTTATGGTCTGGGCGATCCTGATTTATATCTCAAGATGATGCTCCATCTCACGGTCGGTATGATTATCGATCAGCGCGCGATTCTGCGCCGACTGGCGGAGCTGCAATACGCTCGTAATGATCAGGCATTCCAGCGTGGTACTTTCCGCGTTCGTGGCGAGGTGATTGATATCTTCCCGGCAGAATCGGATGACATTGCACTTCGCGTGGAACTGTTTGACGAGGAAGTGGAACGATTGTCGTTATTTGACCCGCTGACCGGGCAGATTGTTTCCACTATTCCACGTTTTACCATCTACCCGAAAACGCACTACGTCACACCGCGCGAGCGCATCGTACAGGCGATGGAGGAGATCAAAGAAGAACTGGCCGCCAGACGCAAAGTGCTGTTGGAAAACAACAAACTGCTGGAAGAGCAGCGGCTGACCCAGCGTACCCAGTTTGATCTGGAGATGATGAACGAGCTGGGCTACTGTTCGGGGATTGAAAACTACTCGCGCTTCCTCTCCGGTCGTGGACCGGGTGAGCCACCGCCGACGCTGTTTGATTACCTGCCTGCCGATGGGCTGCTGGTCGTCGATGAATCTCACGTCACCATTCCACAAATTGGCGGCATGTATCGCGGTGACCGGGCGCGTAAAGAGACACTGGTGGAGTACGGCTTCCGCCTGCCATCAGCGCTGGATAACCGTCCGCTTAAGTTTGAAGAGTTCGAAGCATTAGCGCCGCAAACCATCTATGTTTCGGCGACGCCGGGTAATTACGAGCTGGAAAAATCCGGCGGCGATGTGGTGGATCAGGTGGTGCGTCCAACCGGATTGCTTGACCCGATTATCGAAGTGCGGCCGGTGGCGACACAGGTTGATGATCTTCTTTCGGAGATTCGTCAGCGAGCGGCAATTAACGAACGCGTACTGGTCACCACACTGACCAAGCGGATGGCGGAAGATCTTACCGAATATCTCGAAGAACATGGCGAGCGCGTGCGTTATCTTCACTCAGATATCGACACCGTCGAACGTATGGAGATTATCCGCGACTTGCGTCTGGGTGAGTTCGACGTGCTGGTAGGGATCAACTTACTGCGCGAAGGTCTGGATATGCCGGAAGTGTCGCTGGTGGCGATCCTCGACGCTGACAAAGAAGGCTTCCTGCGTTCCGAACGTTCGTTGATCCAGACCATTGGTCGTGCGGCACGTAACGTTAACGGTAAAGCGATTCTCTACGGCGATAAGATCACCCCATCAATGGCGAAAGCGATTGGCGAAACCGAACGTCGCCGTGAGAAACAGCAGAAGTACAACGAGGAACACGGAATTACGCCGCAAGGCTTGAACAAGAAAGTGGTCGATATCCTGGCGCTGGGGCAGAACATTGCCAAAACCAAAGCGAAGGGCAGAGGAAAATCGCGCCCGATTGTTGAGCCGGATAATGTGCCGATGGATATGTCGCCTAAAGCGTTGCAGCAGAAAATCCATGAGCTGGAAGGGTTGATGATGCAACACGCGCAGAATCTGGAGTTCGAAGAAGCGGCGCAAATTCGTGACCAGTTGCATCAGCTGCGTGAGCTGTTTATCGCGGCATCGTAACAGGATAGCGAAGAAGACTGATGACAAACGGAAAACAGCCTGATGCGCTACGCTTATCAGGCCTACATTTTCTCCGCAATATATTGAATTTGCGCGGTTTGTAGGCCGGATAAGGCGTTCACGCCGCATCCGGCATAAACAACGCGCACTTTGTCTTCAATAGGAAGCCGGAATTTTCCTTCGGATTTCCGTTAACCTAAAGCCTGTAACGCCTTTTCCAGCGCGTTATGTAACAACTGGCGGTCATGACGATACGGAATATCGCTGGCCTCCAGTACCTCCTGGATCACAATCCGCTCTTTCACCGCCGAGACATCCACTTTTGGCCCGACGATGACCGCATCAATGACCTTTTTACCAACATACTGCTCCATAATTGCCAGCTTGCTTTCCAGCTTCAAATTAGCCGCAGGTAAACTCAACTCACGCCCCAGATTGCCGATATAAACCATCGGCGCTGGCGTGCGGCGTAATGCCTGGGCGATTTCCTTCAGCAGCAGAATTGGCATCAGGCTGGTATAAAAACTGCCAGGCCCAATAATGATGAGATCCGCTTCATTGATAGCGTGAACCGCCTCACGCGTTGCGGGTACATTAGGCGTTAACAATAACTCTTGAATCGGCGTAGTTAACTGGTCGATATTGACCTCGCCGTAAACTTCATGCCCCTGATCGTCAATCGCCATCAGATCAACAGGATGCTCTGACATTGGAATCAAATGCGTATCCACTTTCAGCAGATTACGAATTAAATTGATGGCTTCCAGAGGCCGCACGCTAAGGTGATCCAGCGCCTTTAACATCAAGTTTCCGAGATTATGACCGGAAAGTTCGCCATTGCCACCAAAACGGTATTCAAACATCGCGGAGGCGACGCTCGGTTCCGTTATCAGCTGGTTGAGGCAGTTGCGCATATCGCCCCAGGCAATGCCGCCTTCTGAACGGCGAATACGCCCCGTCGAGCCACCATTATCGGTGGTGGTGACGATACCCGTTAAACGAGAACCCAAAGACGAAAGTGATGAGAGAACGCGTCCCAGTCCATGCCCTCCGCCGAGAGCAACGACACGATCAAGATCAGCCAGCGTACGATTGCGCATATAGTTTCCTGGAGTCAGATTATCCGCGCTACAGTAGCGCAAATTGCGGGGAAACAGCAATTAACCTGCCAATATTGAGGATACAAACTATTTTCTTCTACCTCTAAAGGACGATGCACGCTATGCCTCCCTGATGATGTATATCAAAGTAAAACCGCCATTTTCCCTTATTCTGTAGCGAAATAGCACGATCATGACGCTATATACATGATTACATAGCGAAAGTGTGGATGGTAAAAATCTCATTTACACGCTAGTATCGGCATAACCACTAAACACTCTAGCCTCTGCACCTGGGTCAACTGATACGGTGCTTTGGCCGTGACAATGCTCGTAAAGATTGCCACCAGGGCGAAGGAAGAAATGACTTCGCCTCCCGTATCTGGAAAGGTGTACATGGCTTCACAACTGACTGATGCATTTGCGCGTAAGTTTTACTACTTGCGCCTGTCGATTACCGATGTGTGTAACTTTCGTTGCACCTACTGCCTGCCGGATGGCTACAAACCGAGCGGCGTCACCAATAAAGGCTTTCTTACCGTCGATGAAATTCGCCGGGTTACGCGCGCCTTCGCCAGTCTGGGCACCGAAAAAGTGCGCCTGACAGGCGGTGAGCCGTCTTTACGCCGCGACTTTACCGATATCATCGCCGCTGTGCGGGAAAACGACGCTATCCGCCAGATTGCGGTCACCACCAATGGTTACCGTCTGGAACGCGATGTGGCGAACTGGCGCGATGCGGGACTTACTGGCATTAACGTCAGTGTCGACAGTCTGGACGCCCGCCAGTTTCACGCTATTACCGGGCAGGATAAATTCAACCAGGTCATGGCGGGGATTGATGCTGCATTTGAGGCCGGTTTTGAGAAGGTCAAAGTCAATACCGTGCTGATGCGTGATGTTAATCATCACCAGCTCGACACCTTTCTGAACTGGATCCAGCATCGCCCTATCCAGCTGCGTTTCATCGAACTGATGGAAACGGGCGAGGGCAGCGAGCTCTTCCGTAAGCATCACATCTCTGGTCAGGTTCTGCGTGACGAGCTACTGCGTCGCGGCTGGATCCACCAATTACGTCAACGCAGCGACGGTCCCGCGCAAGTCTTTTGCCATCCAGATTACGCCGGAGAGATTGGCCTTATCATGCCGTATGAAAAAGACTTCTGCGCCACTTGCAACCGCCTGCGCGTTTCCTCCATTGGTAAACTCCATCTCTGCCTGTTTGGTGAAGGCGGCGTTAACCTGCGCGATCTGCTGGAAGACGATACCCAGCAACAGGCGCTGGAAGCGCGTATTTCAGCGGCGCTGCGGGAGAAGAAACAGACCCATTTCCTGCATCAAAACAACACCGGTATTACGCAAAACTTATCGTACATTGGCGGCTAAAACGTCAAAAGGAGAGATCAGATGAGTCAGGTAAGCACTGAATTTATCCCGACCCGTATTGCTATTCTTACGGTTTCTAATCGTCGCGGTGAAGAAGACGATACCTCCGGTCACTATCTGCGCGATTCGGCGCAAGAAGCGGGCCATCACGTTGTCGATAAAGCCATTGTGAAAGAAAACCGCTACGCTATTCGCGCTCAGGTATCTGCGTGGATCGCCAGCGACGATGTACAAGTGGTATTGATTACGGGTGGTACTGGCCTGACGGAAGGTGATCAGGCTCCCGAAGCATTGCTGCCGTTGTTCGACCGTGAAGTTGAAGGTTTTGGTGAAGTGTTCCGGATGTTGTCGTTTGAAGAGATTGGCACTTCCACGTTGCAATCTCGTGCGGTAGCGGGCGTCGCCAACAAAACGCTGATTTTCGCCATGCCGGGTTCGACCAAAGCGTGCCGTACCGCATGGGAAAATATCATCGCGCCGCAGCTGGATGCCCGTACGCGTCCGTGTAATTTCCATCCACATTTGAAGAAATAAGTATGTCGCAACTGACCCATATCAACGCCGCTGGCGAAGCGCACATGGTGGATGTCTCCGCCAAAGCGGAAACCGTGCGTGAAGCGCGGGCGGAAGCCTTTGTCACCATGCGCAGCGAGACGCTGGCGATGATTATTGATGGTCGCCACCACAAAGGCGACGTATTTGCCACTGCGCGTATTGCCGGTATTCAGGCGGCAAAACGCACCTGGGATCTGATCCCGCTCTGTCATCCGCTGATGCTCAGCAAAGTTGAAGTCAATTTACAGGCCGAGCCGGAGCACAATCGGGTGCGTATAGAAACCTTATGCCGCCTGACCGGGAAAACCGGTGTCGAAATGGAAGCATTAACCGCGGCCTCCGTGGCGGCGCTGACCATTTATGACATGTGCAAAGCGGTGCAAAAAGATATGGTGATTGGTCCGGTACGTTTGCTGGCGAAGAGCGGCGGCAAGTCGGGTGACTTTAAGGTGGAAGCGGATGATTAAAGTTCTTTTTTTCGCCCAGGTGCGCGAGTTGGTGGGAACAGATGCAACCGAAGTGGCTGCGGATTTCCCAACTGTTGAAGCGTTACGCCAGCACATGGCTGCGCAGAGCGATCGCTGGGCGCTGGCGCTGGAAGATGGCAAATTACTGGCTGCCGTCAACCAGACGCTGGTGAGTTTTGACCATCCGCTGACTGACGGCGACGAAGTAGCTTTCTTCCCGCCGGTAACCGGAGGTTAAGATGGCAGAAACCAAAATTGTTGTTGGTCCGCAGCCGTTCAGCGTAGGAGAAGAGTACCCGTGGCTGGCGGAGCGTGACGAAGACGGTGCGGTAGTCACCTTTACTGGTAAGGTGCGCAACCATAACCTGGGCGACAGCGTCAAAGCATTAACCCTCGAACACTATCCGGGGATGACTGAAAAAGCACTGGCAGAAATTGTTGATGAAGCGCGTAACCGCTGGCCGCTGGGGCGCGTCACTGTGATTCACCGCATCGGGGAATTATGGCCGGGCGATGAAATCGTTTTTGTCGGTGTCACCAGTGCGCATCGCAGCAGTGCGTTTGAAGCCGGGCAGTTTATTATGGATTATCTCAAAACCCGCGCACCGTTCTGGAAGCGTGAAGCCACGCCGGAAGGCGACCGCTGGGTCGAAGCTCGGGAGAGCGATCGGCAGGCGGCAAAACGCTGGTAGTTTTTTGTTAGCCGGATAAGGCACCGCTGCGTCCGGCAATTTCACCGCTCAGTACATGCGTTTACGCTGCGTCGATGCACAGCCTCATCATTTTGCAGTATCCTTAAGATATTCCTAATATCTTCAGGAGATCGTCATGGACAGATTCCCACGTTCTGATTCAATTGTACAACCCCGGGCTGGCTTGCAGACTTATATGGCGCAAGTCTATGGCTGGATGACCGTTGGCTTGTTGCTGACCGCATTTGTTGCCTGGTATGCAGCTAATTCTGCGGCAGTGATGGAGCTGTTGTTCACTAACCGTGTCTTTTTAATCGGTCTGATCATCGCGCAATTAGCATTGGTTATTGTGTTATCAGCGATGATTCAAAAGCTGAGCGCAGGTGTAACGACTATGCTCTTTATGCTTTATTCGGCGCTGACGGGTCTTACGCTTTCCAGTATTTTCATTGTCTATACCGCTGCTTCTATCGCCAGTACTTTCGTCGTTACTGCCGGGATGTTCGGCGCAATGAGCCTGTATGGTTACACCACGAAGCGCGATCTAAGCGGCTTTGGCAATATGCTGTTTATGGCGTTAATCGGCATTGTGCTGGCATCGCTGGTCAACTTCTGGCTGAAAAGCGAAGCGTTGATGTGGGCAGTCACCTACATCGGCGTGATTGTCTTTGTCGGATTGACGGCGTATGACACCCAGAAACTGAAAAATATGGGTGAGCAGATTGATACCCGCGACACGTCGAACCTGCGCAAATATTCCATTCTTGGCGCGTTAACCTTGTATCTGGACTTCATCAACCTGTTCCTGATGTTGCTGCGGATCTTCGGCAACCGCCGTTAAATTCTCTTCTTCCTGCTGATCCCGGCCTGGAGCCGGGATTTTTTTCGGATTTTATAAAGACTATTCCGCTCATTTACATGAGAACTGAATCGCGGCAAATGCCAGACTATGTCCACTACGTAATTTCAGGGACAGATAACGCATTTGAACAGACAATCCACTGCTACTCAATTACAGCAAAAAAGTGCTTCGCTCAGCAAAATGCTGCTTCTCATTTGGTGGTTAACAGCAGCTGGAGTATGGGCTACGGCAGGCTGTGCCTGGATATTTCAGCATTTGCATTGGGTTACGTCACAAAAGTCTCCAGGTGCGTTTGTCTTCGCTTTGGCTGCGCTGATAATAGGTGGTCTCTGGTTAAACAACGCCCTGAAAAGACTGAATGTATCAGGCGCATGTCTGGTCTATCTGCTAATAATCCTTCTTGTTGGCTTTCTCTTCGCCAGCCTTTATACCTTTTCGAGCATAGCGACGGTAATGGGAATTACGGGAGGGATGTTTGCCGCAATGGCGCTGATTTGCTCTTGTAGTAATAGGGTTATCCCACCAGTCAGACAGTTATATTCATATATTTTCTGTGGTTTGAGTATTGCTTTTGTTGTTAACCTGATCCTTACCAGCAGTTTTTCCGTGTGGTTAGCGAGTATTTTGACTGTCTTTATCTGGGGCATTACGGCTGCCTGTGAAGCAACAACACTGGAAGATTTGATCCGTGTTGCCGACACCTCTGAAATTTCAGGTTCTCTTCGCTGTATCGTTCCTGGGGCAATAACACTCTATTTTAGTATTTTAAGCGTCCTCTTTAGGATTACTGTAACAGTTCTTGAATTTATTAATGGTTTAGTGTGGTAGTGCGAATTGACGAGTTTTATTGCGTTAATTGGAATAGATAATGATATTTAACTTAAGGATATAAAAATAATGAATTCGCGCTCAGCAAATAACATAACTAATGATTTTCAGCACGAAGCCAGGATATTAAACAGCATATGGCTCATTACCGCTTTAGGTTTGGTGACAACCGCAGGACTGGCCTGGGTAGCGAAGTATCTCGAAATTACGGCAACAAAATATGATTCACCGCAAATGTATGTCGCCATAGGATTATTATTACTTTGTATGTATGGCTTAAGTAAGGATATCAACAAGATAAATGCCGTCATCGCAGGCGTAATATATCTATTTTTACTCTCTTTGGTGGCGATTGTCGTTGCTAGTTTAGCTCCTGTACCTGCCATTATCGTCGTGTTCAGCACTGCGGGCGCGATGTTTTTAATCAGTATGCTGGCCGGTTTATTATTTAATGTTGATCCTGGTTCTCACCGTTTTATCATTATGATGACGTTGACAGGGTTGGCCCTGGTGATCATCATGAATGCCGCATTAATGAGTGAACGACCCGTTTGGGTAATAAGTTGCTTAATGATTGTGTTATGGTCAGGCATTATCTCGCATGGACGAAATAAGCTCCTTGAATTGGCGGGGAAATGCCATAGTGAAGAGTTGTGGAGTCCGGTTCGTTGCGCTGTTACAGGTGCATTAACACTCTATTACTATTTTATCGGCTTCTTTGGGATACTTGCCGCGATAGCTATAACGCTTGTCTGGCAAAGGCATACGCGTTTTTTTCATTAGTCGTAAATGCAGATACTAAAGAACTTAACTAAACTTCACATCGCCGCTTCATTTTTCGCCCGTAGCTTCTTCGCCTGGCTTTCCAGTAGCAGGTAACAGATCAGCGCCAGCAGCAGCGGGATAAAGTAATACAGGACGCGATAAGCGAGCAGGGCGGCGATAATTGTACCTTTCGAGGTATGCTCCCCAGCCAGTAGTGCGATAAACACCGCTTCCAGCACACCAATTCCTGCCGGAATATGCACGATGACGCCAGCAATACTACTAACCAGCAACACGCCCAGTACAAAGAAATAGTTCACGCTTTGACCAAGTAACAGCCAGATAATCGCTCCCATTACCATCCAGTTAACGCTGGAAATCAGCATCTGAGCGAGGGCGAATTTCCATGAAGGCAGCACCAGCTTTTGCCCTTTGATGGTCATATGGCGGTGCTTCGCGAAAGCGCAAAACCACAAATAAACCGCGATAATCATCAGTAAGCCAATGCCGAGAATACGCAGCGTAGTTTGATCGACATACCAGTGATCCGGCAACTCCACCACGCCCGCGGTAAAGATAATCCCTGCCAGTAAAATATAGCCCAGCCAGTTGGTGGTAATACTGAGCGAGAAAATCCGCGTAATAGTGCTACCGGGCAACCCCAGACGAGAGTACAAACGATAGCGCATACCAATGCCGCCGACCCAGGTACTGAGTGTCAGGTTGAAGGCGTAGCAGATAAACGACACCAGCATCACCTGGCGCTTCGCCAGTTTGTGACCGCAGTAAAAGCGGGCGAGCAGGTCATAGCAGCCGTAAATCAGATAGCTGACGACCACCAGCCCGACCGCACTAAGCAGCGCAACGCGATTGTAGTCGCGGATGACCTTCCAGACCTCTTCCCAGTCCACTTTTTTGGCGTAGACCACCAGCAACACAATCACCACGATAAAAAACAGCCAGGTGAGGATCTTCTTTGCTAAGCGCCAGCGCGGGTGTGATTTACTCATCAGGGTTTTACCCCCGTGTTTTCAGTTTCTACCCGATCCTGAGTTTCCATTGTCGGTTGGGCGGGGGGATCAACCTGCGCCAGACGTGGCGTGTGTGCCGGAAGCCAGCCAACCAGCGCCGGGAAGTGGCGTAAAAAGTGGAAGGCCAGCACGCTTTTGGTCAGGTTCCACCAGGTGCGTTTCGGCAGCATGGTCTCATCGACCTGCTGACAATCTGCGGCAATAATGCCGTTCAGATTATCGCGCAGCGTCTGGTTAAAATGACGATCGTGGATGATGACATTTGCTTCGAGATTCAGTGACAAACTGAGCGGATCGAGATTACTGGACCCTACTGTCGCCCAGTGATCGTCCATCAATGCCACTTTGCCGTGGAGCGGGCGGCGGCGGTACTCAAATACCTGAACGCCGCCTTTAACCAGATAGTTATACAGCAAGCGCGCACCGACTCTGACAATCGGCATATCCGGTTCGCCCTGAATGATCAGTTTGATCCGCACCCCGCGCCGTGCCGCTTTACGCAAGGCGTGTAAAAATCGATAGCCGGGGAAGAAGTAGGCGTTGGCGATAATGACTTCTCGCTGCGCCTGAGTGAGCATTTTCAGATAGTGACGTTCAATATCATCGCGATGTTCTTCGTTATCGCGCCAGACCAGCAATACCTGCGCTTCTCCCGGCTGGCGGTTCTCTTCCGCTTTGTGATGACGTCGCCACCAGCGTCGTGCCGCGCTCTGTCCAGGCAGGTTTTCCAGCTCAAACTGGAGAATATCTTCGACAATCGGCCCTTCAAGGCGTACCGCGTAATCCTGTTTAGCCTCTGGACCGTAGCTGGACATATGCTCGGCGGAGTAATTCAGCCCGCCAATAAAGGCGATACGCGCGTCGATCACCACAATTTTGCGATGCATCCGGCGAAACACATTGGTGCGCATACCAAAAAGGCGAGGGCGGGGATCGTAGTAGCGAAATACCACGCCAGCTGCCGTCAGTTCATTGACAAACTCATCGCTGAGATCCGGCGAACCGTAGCCATCCAGCAAGACTTCCGCTTTAACCCCGCGTTGCGCTGCTGCCAGTAGTGCCGCATGCAGCTGTTTGCCGACGTCATCCTCAAACCAGATAAACGTTTCAAGAATGATGCGTTCTTGTGCCTCGCCAATCGCCTTAAACACCGCGGGATAATATTGCTCGCCGTTTTCCAGCAACTCGATCTTATTGCCTTCACGCCAGCTACATTTCATAAATGAATCTCCGCACTTAAAGGGGCATGATCAGAAAGGTGTCGCCATGTCTGCAGCGGCAACGCGGTTGGCGCGCTGGCGCTGGCATTTTTGACGTAGATCCTGTCCAGACGTAGTAGAGGAAATTGCACCGGAAACGTGCGCGCCGGGCGTCCGTGGGCGCGGGTAAATATCTCATCCAGCCCGGCCTGCACTTTTAACGGATGATTAGCTTTTTGCCGCCAGTCGTTGAAATCACCCGCCACCAATACTGGTTCGCCGTCCGGCAGCTCATTGACCCATTCGGCGAGCATCGCAAGCTGCGCCTGACGGTGCGCCTCACGCAGGCCCAGATGTACGCACATCACATGAATCGCTTTTCCGGTCATCGGCGGCACAATGCGGCAGTAGAGCACGCCGCGCTTTTCCGCACCATCGACCGAAACATCGCGATTCTCATAATGTTCAATGGGATAACGCGACAGTACGGCGTTGCCGTGATGCCCTTCCGGGTATACGGCATTGCGACCGTAGGCAAAATCGCTCCACATAGTGTCGGCGAGAAACTCGTAGTGCGAGGTATCGGGCCAGTTTTCCACATGCAGCGGATGAACTTCGTGCGCGCCCATCACTTCCTGCAGGCAAACAATATCGGCGCTGACGGTACGCACGGCATCGCGAAGTTCCGGCAAAATGAAGCGTCGGTTAAACGCGGTAAAGCCTTTGTGAATGTTGATGGTGAGCACCTTGAACGAAAATTGTTGTGTTTGATCGGGCATAATTTTCCTGTCTTTGCCTCTTATCTCATTGAAATAGTGTAGTCGGCGTCACAAAAAGGTGCGGTCTTACGGAATTTTCCGTAAAGTTCGGTACTCTGAGTAAGTAGAGATAAATTCTTCAGGAGAGAAGCCATGAAGTGGCAACAACGTGTTCGTGTCGCAACGGGTCTAAGTTGCTGGCAGATTATGTTGCATTTACTGGTAGTGGCGCTGCTGGTGGTGGGCTGGATGAGTAAGACTCTGGTTCACGTCGGCGTGGGATTATGCGCACTGTATTGTGTCACGGTAGTGATGATGCTGGTGTTTCAGCGCCACCCCGAGCAACGCTGGCGTGAGGTGGCAGACGTGCTGGAAGAGCTGACCACGACCTGGTATTTTGGCGCAGCGCTGATTGTGCTGTGGCTGTTGTCCCGCGTACTGGAAAACAACTTTTTGCTGGCAATTGCAGGGCTGGCGATCCTTGCTGGCCCGGCGGTAGTGTCTTTGCTGGCGAAAGATAAGAAGTTACATCACCTTACGTCTAAACATCGCGTACGCCGCTGACCCTGTCGTGGCCGTTATCACCAGTAGCGGCCACAAACTATTCCACACAATATCCAGACTCGCATCCTTCAAATAAATCTGCTTGGTAATGTCCGTAAAGTGGCGAATAGGGTTAATCCACGTCAGGTTTTGCAGCCATACTGGCATGTTTTCCACCGGAGAAACGTAACCGGAAAGGAGAATGGCGGGCATCATAAAAACAAACACGCCGATAAACGCCTGCTGTTGTGTCGAGCAGAGTGATGAAATCAACAGACCGAATCCCACCAGCGATAAACCGTAAATCACCATCGTAAAGTAGAACAGCGCCAGCGATCCGGCGAAGGGGATTTGATACGCCCAGATACCAATCGCCAGCACAATGGTGGCCTGGAAGGTGGCGACAATTAACGCCGGTACGGCTTTGCCGATGAAGATCTGCCAGGTGGTGAGCGGCGAAACCAGTAGCTGATCGAGCGTACCTTGTTCACGTTCGCGGGCGACGGAAAGTGAAGTGACGATCATTACGCCAATAGTGGTGATCATGGCGATCAGCGACGGCACCACAAACCATTTGTAGTCGAGATTCGGGTTATACCAGTTGCGTACCACCAGCTCGCTGTTATTAGGTTTCGGTTTTCCTTCCAGCAGCTCCTGCTGATAATTTTTGACGATCTGTTGCAGGTAGTTGGCGGCAATTTGCGCACTGTTGGAGTTACGCCCGTCGAGGATCAACTGCAACGGCGCGGTCTGGAAGGTATCCAGTTTGCGCGAGAAGTCAGCCGGGAAACGCACCAGGAGTAACGCCTTTTGTGTGTCGATGGTTGGGCGGATCTCCTGTGGGCTTTTCAGCAGCAGCACATGAGTAAAGGCGCTGGCGCGGGCAAAACGTTGGGTCAGCTCCACCGAATGCTCGCCGTTATCTTCATCGTAGATGGCGATGGTGGCGTTAGTCACTTCCAGCGTGGCGGCGAACGGGAACAGGATCACCTGAATAAGCACAGGTAAAATCAGAATCGCGCGGGTTTGCGGTTCGCGCAGCAACGACTGCAACTCTTTGCGGATTAACGTCCATAAGCGATGAAACATGCTCTTCTCCCTAATCCAGCCGACGTTTGGTTTTCAGCCACGTCAGGCCGATAAACATCACCGCCGAAGCGATCAAAAACAGCACGTTTACCACCAGCACCACCGGAATATTCCCGGCGAGGAACAGGCTTTGCAGGGTGCTGACGAAATAACGAGCGGGAATAATGTACGTCACCGCGCGGATCACCGCGGGCATACTGTCGATCTGAAAAATAAAGCCGGAAAGCATAATCGACGGCAGAAAAGCCGCGTTCAGAGCGACCTGAGCGGCATTGAACTGGTTGCGGGTAATCGTGGAAATCAGCAGCCCCATCCCCAGGGTACTGAGTAAAAACAGGCTGGAGATAAAAAACAGAATAAGCAGCGAACCGCGATACGGCACGCCGAGAATAAACACTGACACCAGCATACACAGCAGCATCGCCAGCATCCCGAGAAAGTAATAAGGGATCAGCTTACACAGCAGCAGTTCCGTGCGGGTAATCTCCGTAGAGAGCAGAGCCTCCATGGTGCCGCGTTCCCATTCTCGCGCCACCACCAGCGAGGTGAGAATCGCGCCGATGACCGTCATGATAATGGTCACCGCACCCGGGATAATAAAGTGCTGGCTTATCGCCGCCGGGTTAAACCAGTAGCGGGTTTGTACATCAATAAGCGGTTCAAAAGTCTGCCCGTTGTCCTCCGCTCGCTGCATTTGCCAGATCTGCCAGATCCCTTCGACATACCCCTGTACAAAGTTAGCGGTATTCGGCTCACTGCCGTCGGTGATCACCTGAATCGGTGCGGTGGCGTTGGCGCGCTCCATCTGTTCCGCAAAATCCACCGGAATAACCACCAGACCGCGAATTTTCCCCGCCTGCATTTTGGCGATCAGTTCCTGACGGTTATCGCTGATGGTGGCGTCGATGTAGGGCGAACCGGTCATGGTGTGGGTGAAATCCAGCGCCGCTTCGCTACGCTGTTCCAGTAAAATCCCGACCCGCAGCTTGCTGGAGTCGAGGTTAATGCCGTAACCAAAAATAAACAGCAGTAGCAGCGGGATCACTACCGCAATCAGCCAGCTACTCGGATCGCGAACGATCTGCCGCGTCTCTTTAACGCACAGCGCCCGTACGCGACGCCAGGACAGGATCGGGTTACTCATTGCTATGCTCCTTATCCCAGTCGTGGATCAACTGAATAAAGGCTTGCTCCATGGTGGGATCGGGTTGCTCGTCGTTGGCCGACTGCGCTTTCAAATCATCCGGCGTGCCGCTGGCAATTAATTTCCCACGGTACACCAGGCCGATGCGGTCGCAATATTCTGCTTCATCCATAAAGTGAGTGGTGACCATCACCGTGACGCCTTTCTCTACCATGCTGTTGATATGCAGCCAAAATTCGCGGCGGGTGAGGGGATCAACGCCGGACGTTGGTTCGTCGAGAAACAGAATGTCCGGTTCATGCATCAGCGAACAGGCCAGCGCCAGCCGCTGTTTAAAACCTAATGGCAGTTCATCGGTCGCGTGGGAGGCGATACTTTTCAGGCCAAATGCCTCGCTCATACGGGAGATTTTTTCGTTCTGCGCCCGACCGCGTAAGCCATACACACCAGAGAAAAAGCGTAAATTCTGTTCGACCGTCAGGTTGCCGTAGAGCGAAAATTTTTGCGCCATATAGCCGAGATGCTGGCGCGCTTTACCGGAACTCTCTTTCAGATCCATCCCCAGCACCAGCGCCTGGCCGGAAGTCGGCACCAGCAAACCGCACATCATCTTAAAGGTGGTCGATTTACCCGCGCCGTTTGGCCCCAGCAAACCAAAAATCTCCCCACGTTTAACGGCAAAGTTGACGTGATCGGTGGCGGCAAAATCACCAAATTTCTTGGTCAGTTCTTTCGCTTCGATCACCGTCTCGCCGGGTGTGCCTTCTACCGTATGCAATATTGCACCCAGCGGCGATTCTGAGGTTCCGGCACCACCCAGCAAATCAATAAACGCATCTTCAAAACGCGGCGTAGTTTCGTTGATGTTGATTTCCGGCATCCCGTCGGCATGGCGAATATCGTCTGGTGTGGCCTCTTTTTTGAGGATCAGACGTACCGATTTCCCCTGAATCATGCCGTCGCTGACCTGCGGCAGTTTCAAGGCGCGTTGCAACAGTTTGCGGTTGCCCTCGTGTGGACTGGTCATCAGAAAGCTGCGTCCGGCCATGGTTTGTGTCAGGGCTTTTGGTTCTCCCTGATACAGCAACTCGCCTTCGTTCATCAGTAACACGTCACGGCACTGCTCGGCTTCGTCGAGATACGAGGTACTCCAGAGGATTAACATCCCTTCGCCCGCCAGCTCATGCACCATCTGCCACAGTTCGCGCCGTGAGATAGGGTCAACGCCGACGCCGGGTTCATCGAGCAGCAACACTTTCGGTTCGCCCACCAGGGTACAGGCCAGGCCGAGTTTTTGTTTCATCCCACCGGAGAGCTTGCCCGCCAGGCGTCCGGTAAACGGGCCAAGAGACGTAAACTCCAGCAGGCGAGCAAAAGTTTGCTTACGTGCCTCGCCGGTGACGCTGCGCAAATCCGCGTACAGATTGAGGTTCTCCATCACCGTGAGATCTTCATACAGACCAAATTTCTGCGGCATATAGCCGAGCACGGCGTGCAGCGCGCCGTCGTTTTTGATCGGATCAAAGCCAATCACCGTGGCACTGCCGCTGTCGGGTTTCAGTAATCCCGCCAACATCCGCATCAGCGTGGTTTTACCTGCACCGTCCGGCCCCACCAACCCCGTCACATAACCGGCGTGAATGGTACAATCGAGCGGCGCGACGGCGGGCTTGTCCATGCCCGGAAAGCGTTTTTCCAGGCCGTTCAGCGTGATAACGGCATCATTCATGTCCTGCCTCGTCACCGAATTGTACCGTCACTGGCATTCCCTGGCGTAACGCATCATCGGCGTCGGTCACCACAATACGCAGGCGATAGACGAGGTCGGTACGCAGATCCGGCGTTTCGACGGTTTTCGGGGTAAATTCAGCAGTCGGCGAAACGAAACCAATCTGCCCGTGATACGGCTTGTCCGGGCGACCATCGGTATAAAGCAGCACTTTGCGCCCCGGCTGGGCCTGGTCAAGATTACGTTCATCAACATAAGCGCGCACCCACACCGGACGCGTTAGTGAAACGGTAAACACCGTGCCACCTTCATTGAGGACCGTGCCTGGCTCCACCGCGCGCGTTAACAGCGTGCCATCAGACGGGGCTATCAACGTTGAGTCCTGTAAATTCAACTCCGCCTGCGCCAGTTGCGCCTGCGCCTGTTCGAGGCTGGCTTTCGCCTGAGCGATGTCCTGTTCACGGTTACCGGAACGGTACTGACGCAATTTATCCTGTGCTGATTTCAGCGTTGCCTGCGCCTGGTCGCGCGAGGAGCGGGCATTTTCCAGGTCATTTGCCGAAATAGTGCGGCTTTTCCACAACCCTTGCTGGCGGTTATAGAAGTTCTGCGCATAGTCATAGGCGGCTTGCGCCTGTTTCACCGCTGCGGCGGCCTGAGCGATTTCTTCATCGCGATACCCGGCAAGCATCAGGTCATACTGCGCCTGTGCCACCGAAACACCCGCTTTCGCCTGCATCAGGGCAATCTCATACGGCTTGTGATCCAGTTCGCCCAGCACCTGGCCCGCTTTGATAGCATCACCTTCGTCCACCGCCAGCGATTCAACGCGCCCCCCAACACGGAAACTAAGATTTACCGTACGAATATCCACGTTGCCATACAGCGTCAGGCCGTTATCCTGGCGGCTTTGATACCACCAGTAGCCTCCGGCAACCACGGCGGCAAGTACCACTACCGCCAATCCGATCACGACAGGTTTTTTCATCACTACAAACTCCTTTGCGATAATCCTTGCAAAATCAGGTCGATATGACAGGTCACCGTCTGGTTGATCAGTTCGGTCTTTTCTTCATCGAACGCGGTCCAGCCGGTACGTAACAGAATTGTTTCTTTGCCAAGACGGAACGCCAGAATCTCACCAATCAACGCATGGGTATGAAGGATCATGCGGGTGTCATTGGCGTCGCAGCCGGTCCAGGCGGCAATCAGGCGTGTCAGGTGGCTGTGTAGCGGACTAATCACCTGTTCGTGCACCAGGTGGTAGGCTGCCGTGGGAGAGAGCTGCTCACGGGAGATAAACTTGCTGAGGTTGACGGTGTCATCCTGGGTGAGCAGCTTAATCATGTTCCTGCAGGCGCGAAGGATCAGTTCACGGATGGCAGCCCGATCAGGCTGTGGTTGCGCGAACAAGCGTTCGGCTTCCTCGGCATGCGGACGGAACTGCTCGCCAATAAAATCGGCAATCCACTGGGCGCAGGCGAGGTACAAATCTTCTTTCGAACCGAAGTAGTAGGTGATGGCAGCGATATTCTGCCCGGCCTGGGCGGCTATCTCGCGGGTGGTGGCGTTCATTCCATATTCACCAAACTGCGCCAGTGCGGCAGCAATCAGCTGTTTTTTCGCCTGTTCACCCTTGATTGTCATGGCAGGATTATTCATCGCACAGTCCATTCTTAATCAAATGATTGATTAAGATTATGACTCCATATGGGAGTTGTCCAGTATGGCTAAGAATTTTAGCTACGCCAGTCACAGGGATAATTTATGCGCTGCGTCACAAAAACTGCTACACTCCGCTCCCTCATGACATTGTGGTTTTTGTCATTTTCCTTTTCAGTATCTCCCTGAAAACTACACCGGTAACGGTCGGGGCGGTTCGGAGTAGTTATGTCTTTCGATTCTTTGGGTTTAAGCCCTGATATCCTGCGCGCCGTTGCCGAGCAGGGTTACCGTGAACCCACCCCTATTCAGCAGCAGGCGATCCCTGCGGTGCTGGAAGGCCGCGACCTGATGGCTAGCGCCCAGACCGGCACCGGCAAAACAGCGGGCTTTACGCTGCCGCTGTTGCAACACCTGATCACTCGCCAGCCGCACGCCAAAGGGCGTCGTCCGGTACGTGCGCTCATTCTTACCCCGACCCGTGAACTGGCGGCACAGATTGGCGAAAACGTCCGTGATTACAGCAAATACCTGAACATTCGTTCGCTGGTGGTGTTTGGTGGTGTGAGTATTAACCCGCAGATGATGAAACTGCGTGGCGGCGTTGATGTGCTGGTGGCAACGCCGGGACGTTTGCTGGACCTGGAACATCAGAATGCAGTGAAGCTGGATCAGGTTGAAATCCTCGTCCTCGATGAAGCTGACCGCATGCTCGACATGGGCTTTATCCACGATATCCGTCGCGTGTTAACAAAACTACCTGCGAAGCGCCAGAACCTGTTATTCTCCGCGACCTTCTCTGACGATATTAAAGCCCTGGCGGAAAAACTGTTGCACAACCCGCTGGAAATCGAAGTGGCACGCCGCAATACCGCGTCTGATCAGGTGACCCAGCACGTTCACTTTGTCGATAAGAAACGCAAACGCGAATTGCTGTCGCACATGATTGGGAAAGGGAACTGGCAGCAGGTGCTGGTGTTTACCCGTACCAAACACGGCGCTAACCATCTGGCTGAACAGCTCAATAAAGATGGCATCCGTAGTGCGGCGATCCACGGGAATAAATCGCAAGGTGCGCGTACCCGTGCGCTGGCTGATTTTAAATCGGGTGACATTCGCGTACTGGTGGCGACCGATATCGCTGCGCGCGGTCTGGATATCGAAGAGTTGCCGCACGTCGTCAACTATGAACTGCCAAACGTACCGGAAGATTATGTCCACCGTATCGGGCGTACCGGTCGTGCGGCTGCTACCGGTGAAGCGTTGTCGCTGGTGTGTGTTGATGAACACAAACTGCTGCGTGATATCGAAAAACTGCTGAAAAAAGAGATCCCGCGCATTGCGATTCCGGGCTATGAGCCGGACCCGTCAATCAAAGCCGAACCGATCCAGAACGGTCGCCAGCAACGTGGCGGCGGCGGTCGTGGGCAAGGTGGTGGTCGCGGTCAACAGCAACCACGCCGTGGGGAAGGTGGCGCAAAATCTGCAAGCGCGAAACCTGCAGAAAAACCGTCTCGCCGCCTCGGCGATGCCAAACCGGCAGGCGAACAACAACGTCGCCGCCGTCCGCGTAAACCTGCTGCTGCGCAGTAATCTTTTATGCCGGGCTATGCCCGGCATCAGGCTGATGAACAAACGCAAAACTGCCTGATGCGCTACGCTTATCAGGCCTACGTGAACTCTGCAATATATTGAATTTGCATGCTTTTGTAGGCCGGATAAGGCGTTTACGCCGCATCCGGCATTTCACAACAAGCACTTGTCAGCAATTTGAGAACACGGGAAAAAATTTATCTGTTTTACCGCCCATAAGCCACCGAGACGTTACTTCTCTATAGCCAATTGTTCGCGCAACTCCATTAAAAGGTAGCCCAGTCGATTCTTGCCCTTACCATTACCACCGTCTCCCCAGTAAGCATCGTTTTCCGTATGCTCAACCAGTTTTGCGGGCGCGGTTGCCAGCAAGAGCGCACGCAGTTCTGCATGCTGTTCGAATTTAGCGCGAAGTGCTTTTCGCATCACCTGTTCTTTGACCGACTCCCAGTTTTTACGCAGAGGCTTAGAACGATCGCGCCCCATGCGTGCGGCGACCATAGGGGAAGAAACCCGACGGATCTCTTCGCGGTATTTTTCATCAAGGAATTTTTGTGCCTGAAAATAGTGTTCTGAGGTGGGCCAGGTTTTCCCGTTAACCTTGATGGGCCAGGCGGCAAAGTTAGAAAAATCACCGTAGTCATCGCTGGTGCTGTAGAAATTTATGATGGTGTCTTGCATGACGTGTTGGATCCTTTGTGCTCGAACGGGCATTAAACCGCATTATGTTGGTGGTTATTGCGAGCCGCTTTCCAGAAACAGAAAAACCATTACCCCTGAAAACCGAAAAATGCCACAATATTGGCTGTTTATACAGTATTTCAGGTTTTCTCATGGCATTAACCGCCGCGCTTAAAGCGCAAATTGCCGCCTGGTATAAGGCGCTTCAGGAACAGATCCCCGACTTTATTCCCCGTGCGCCGCAGCGGCAGATGATTGCGGACGTCGCCAAAACGCTGGCCGGAGAAGAAGGGCGGCATCTGGCGATTGAAGCCCCCACCGGCGTTGGGAAAACGCTCTCCTATTTGATCCCCGGCATCGCCATTGCCCGCGAAGAGCAAAAAACGCTGGTGGTGAGTACCGCCAACGTGGCGTTGCAGGATCAGATTTACAGCAAAGATTTACCGCTGCTGAAAAAGATCATTCCCGATCTTAAATTCACTGCCGCTTTCGGGCGTGGGCGCTACGTTTGTCCGCGTAATCTGACGGCGCTCGCCAGCACTGAACCCACGCAACAGGATCTGCTGGCGTTTCTTGACGACGAACTGACGCCAAATAATCAGGAAGAGCAAAAACGTTGTGCGAAGCTGAAGGGCGATCTCGACACTTATAAATGGGATGGTCTGCGCGATCATACGGATATCGCTATAGATGATGATCTCTGGCGTCGTTTGAGTACCGACAAAGCCAGCTGCCTCAACCGTAACTGTTACTACTATCGTGAATGCCCGTTTTTTGTTGCTCGTCGGGAGATTCAGGAAGCGGAAGTGGTGGTGGCAAACCATGCGCTGGTGATGGCGGCGATGGAAAGCGAAGCCGTACTGCCTGACCCGAAAAATCTGCTGCTGGTGCTGGACGAAGGTCATCACCTGCCAGATGTGGCCCGGGATGCGCTGGAGATGAGCGCTGAAATCACCGCGCCCTGGTATCGACTACAGCTGGACTTGTTCACGAAACTGGTCGCTACCTGCATGGAGCAGTTTCGCCCGAAGACCATCCCACCGCTGGCGATCCCTGAACGTTTGAATGCGCATTGTGAAGAGTTGTATGAGCTTATCGCCTCGTTAAACAACATTCTCAATCTCTACATGCCTGCCGGGCAGGAGGCAGAGCACCGTTTTGCGATGGGCGAACTGCCAGATGAAGTGCTGGAGATCTGCCAGCGGCTGGCAAAACTCACCGAGATGCTGCGTGGCCTGGCGGAGTTATTTCTTAACGATTTAAGTGAGAAAACCGGCAGCCATGACATTGTACGTCTGCATCGGTTGATTTTGCAGATGAACCGCGCGTTGGGGATGTTCGAGGCGCAAAGCAAACTCTGGCGGCTGGCTTCGCTGGCGCAATCTTCCGGTGCACCGGTGACCAAATGGGCGACGCGGGAAGAGCGCGAAGGGCAGCTACACCTCTGGTTTCACTGCGTGGGAATACGTGTCAGCGATCAGCTGGAAAGGCTGCTGTGGCGCAGTATTCCGCACATTATTGTCACCTCCGCAACCTTGCGTTCGCTGAACAGTTTTTCGCGTTTGCAGGAGATGAGTGGTCTGAAAGAGAAAGCGGGCGACCGTTTTGTGGCGCTGGATTCCCCCTTTAACCACTGCGAACAGGGCAAAATTGTTATTCCCCGGATGCGCGTTGAGCCTTCCATCGACAACGAAGAGCAGCATATTGCCGAAATGGCGGCCTTTTTCCGTAAGCAGGTGGAGAGCAAAAAACATCTCGGTATGTTGGTACTGTTTGCCAGCGGACGGGCGATGCAGCGCTTTCTCGACTATGTGACGGATTTACGTCTGATGTTGCTGGTTCAGGGCGATCAGCCGCGTTACCGTTTAGTTGAACTGCACCGCAAACGCGTCGCCAACGGTGAGCGCAGCGTGCTGGTGGGCTTACAGTCATTTGCCGAAGGGCTTGATTTGAAAGGTGATCTGCTCAGCCAGGTGCATATCCACAAAATCGCTTTTCCGCCCATCGACAGCCCGGTGGTGATCACCGAAGGGGAATGGCTGAAAAGCCTCAACCGCTATCCGTTTGAGGTGCAAAGCCTGCCGAGCGCCTCGTTTAACCTGATTCAGCAGGTTGGGCGACTGATTCGAAGCCACGGTTGCTGGGGCGAAGTGGTTATCTACGACAAACGCTTGCTGACCAAAAATTATGGCAAGCGACTACTGGATGCATTACCGGTATTTCCGATAGAGCAACCGGAAGTCCCTGAAGGTATAGTTAAAAAGAAAGAAAAAACGAAATCCCCACGCCGTCGGCGGCGTTAATGATGTGAGTCAGGTAAGGAGTCGTAAATGGACTATCGCAAAATCATTAAAGAGATCGGGCGCGGGAAAAACCACGCGCGCGATTTAGACCGGGATACTGCGCGCGGTCTGTATGCTCATATGCTCAATGGTGAAGTCCCTGACCTTGAGTTGGGCGGCGTATTGATTGCGCTGCGTATCAAAGGAGAAGGGGAAGCAGAGATGCTCGGCTTTTACGAAGCCATGCAAAATCACACCATCAAGCTGACGCCGCCAGCAGGCAAGCCGATGCCGATTGTCATCCCCAGTTACAACGGCGCGCGTAAACAGGCCAACCTGACGCCGTTGTTGGCGATTCTCCTGCACAAACTCGGTTTTCCTGTGGTGGTTCACGGGGTTAGCGAAGATCCAACCCGCGTGCTGACTGAAACCATTTTTGAATTGATGGGTATTACGCCAACGTTGCACGGCGGGCAGGCGCAGGCGAAGCTCGACGAACATCAACCGGTGTTTATGCCAGTCGGCGCGTTTTGCCCGCCGCTGGAAAAACAACTGGCGATGCGCTGGCGGATGGGCGTGCGTAACAGTGCACATACCCTGGCGAAACTGGCGACGCCATTTGCCGAAGGTGAGGCGCTGCGTCTTTCCAGCGTTTCGCATCCGGAATACATTGGACGCGTCGCGAAGTTCTTTAGCGATATCGGCGGGCGGGCGCTACTAATGCATGGTACTGAAGGTGAAGTGTATGCTAATCCGCAGCGCTGCCCGCAGATCAATCTCATTGACCGTGAAGGGATGCGGGTGCTGTATGAAAAACAGGACACTGCTGGTAGCGAGTTACTGCCACAAGCAAAAGATCCGGAAACCACGGCGCAGTGGATTGAGCGTTGCCTTGCTGGCAGCGAACCGATTCCCGAATCGCTGAAAATCCAGATGGCTTGCTGCCTGGTGGCTACGGGTGAAGCGGCAACTATCAGCGACGGCCTGGCGCGCGTTAATCAGGCATTTTAATTCTTTTCTCAGCCGGATGAGCCATGTCATCCGGCTTTTACCCCACCGCAATATGAAATTCCTGCATCTTTATTGACCTTCCCACGCCCGGCGTGCAGCATAAAAATACAACAAACACATAACATAAACAGGAGTTAACCATGGAAAGTGGTCATCGCTTTGATGCTCAGACGCTGCACAGTTTTATTCAGGCTGTATTTCGTCAGATGGGTAGCGAGGAACAAGAAGCGAAATTAGTTGCCGATCATTTAATCGCGGCAAACCTGGCAGGGCATGATTCACATGGTATTGGCATGATCCCAAGCTATGTACGCTCCTGGAGTCAGGGGCACCTGCAAATTAACCATCATGCCAAAACCGTTAAAGAGGCGGGGGCGGCGGTCACGCTCGATGGCGATCGCGCATTTGGTCAGGTCGCGGCACATGAAGCGATGGCGCTGGGGATTGAGAAAGCGCATCAGCACGGTATTGCCGCCGTGGCGCTACATAACTCGCATCATATCGGCCGTATCGGTTACTGGGCGGAGCAGTGTGCAGCGGCGGGGTTTGTCTCTATCCACTTTGTTAGCGTGGTCGGTATTCCAATGGTCGCGCCGTTCCACGGTCGCGACAGCCGCTTTGGCACCAATCCGTTCTGTGTGGTTTTCCCTCGTAAAGATAATTTCCCGCTGTTGCTTGATTACGCCACCAGCGCCATTGCATTTGGCAAAACCCGCGTCGCCTGGCATAAAGGCGTCCCCGTGCCGCCAGGTTGCCTGATTGACGTTAACGGCGTGCCGACGACCAATCCGGCGGTAATGCAGGAGTCGCCGTTGGGTTCGCTGTTGACCTTTGCCGAACATAAAGGCTACGCCCTTGCAGCGATGTGTGAAATTCTTGGCGGGGCGCTTTCCGGCGGTAAAACGACGCATCAGGAAACGTTACAAACCAGTCCCGATGCCATTCTTAACTGCATGACCACTATCATCATCAACCCGGAACTCTTCGGCGCGCCGGATTGTAACGCGCAGACCGAAGCGTTTGCCGAGTGGGTGAAAGCCTCGCCGCATGATGATGATAAGCCGATTTTGCTACCGGGCGAGTGGGAAGTGAACACGCGTCGCGAACGGCAGAAGCAGGGGATTCCACTGGATGCGGGAAGCTGGCAGGCCATTTGTGATGCAGCGCGGCAGATTGGTATGCCGGAAGAGACGTTGCAGGCTTTCTGTCAGCAGTTAGCCAGCTAAAAAAAAGCCCGTCCAGTGGCGGACGGGCAAACAAGGGTAACATAGGATCAATGAGGGTTAGAGCATATGCGTCTGTCGGCAAACAGACAGGGAAATACTTGTGCTGGACGTAGCGTAAACGCCTGATCCGTCCAACGGTTCGGATTTTGTAGGCCTGATAAGACGCGGTAGCGTCGCATCAGGCATCTGTTGCCGGATGCGGCGTAAACGCCTTATCCGTCCTACGAATTACTTATAAATTACCGCAGTACCGCTTAATTTATTGTTGTTGGTGGCGGAAGTGATGCTGTATCCACTGGCACCGGCTGCCGCGGCTTTCTCAGCCAGTTTCGCTTCCAGGGCATCGAGGGTGGATGCGCCATCGGCAGAAACCACGCCGATTTTATTCATGTTCTGTGCCTGGGATGCCGTTACCGGTTCCGCCGCGAACACGCCAAATGACAGAGTTGAAAGAGCCATAGCAGCAACAACAGTATTGATAGTTTTCATAATTAATCTCTCGCAGGTGATTTTTGTATAAGTGACGTTGTTTCGTCGATGTGATGAGTATCACGTTTTTTTACGAGAGATAAAATCGAAGAGAATTGACCGCCTTGTTCAAATAAATTGATTGATATCTAACCTACTGATAAACCATTTATTTGTTGTACTTATGAACTTGTTTTATACCGCGTGGCAGTCACAGCAGCGTTAAAGGCACGGAATGCCACGCAAAATACAAATTATACTCGCTATGCATCTCGCCAGTTGTAGTTAACGTAACTGGCTGTCTTTCGAACCTCTGCGATTATATCCTGTATAAGCTGGTTTTTGTAAATCTTTCTCCTGCTGACAATGAATACATAAGCGCACGCCAGGAATGGCTTCCCGACGGGCCTGCGGGATGGGGGCACCGCACTCTTCACATTCATCCAGGCTTTCGCCGCGCGGAATTTCACCCCGAGCGCGGGCAATCGCATCTTCAATTGTACTGTTGATCTGTTCGTTGACGGCGTCATCGTTAGCCCAACCGGATGCCATATCGACCTCCCCATATCAATACTTGTACAGTTAAGTGTAGCTAATCCAGGGACGAACTCGGGCAGTTCAAGCATCAGATCTCCGACCATTCCCGCAGCAGATTATGATAAAGATTAAGCAGCGACAGGATCTCTTCACTTTCGCCGTAGCGGCTTTTCAGCGACTGAATATTGTTGTCCAGTTCAAACAGCATGGCGCGCTTTTTATCATCGCGGATCATCGACTGGATCCACATAAATGATGCCACTCGTACGCCGCGGGTTACGGGTGTCACGCAATGCAGGCTGCTGGAGGGATACAACACGAGATCGCCTGCCGGGAGTTTTACCCGATGTTGTCCGAAGGTGTCATTAACGACCAGTTCGCCGCCGTCGTAGCTTTGTGGATCGCTTAAAAACAGCGTGGCAGAAAGGTCAGTACGCATCCAGCCGTTTTGTGGATGGCTGCGTACTGCGCCATCCACATGGAAACCATAGGTTTCATTGTTCTGATAGCGATTAAACAGCGGCGTGGAAAGGGTACGCGGCAAGGCCGCGGCAAAGAATAAAGCATGTTGGTTAACCGCGTTCAGCACCTCATTTTGCAGGGCGGCGTATAACGTGCTGCGGGTGTCGACCTGTTGATTGTTCTTAACTTGCGCACCTTGTGCGCCGGTGGTGACGCGTCCATCCACCCATTCGGCTTGTTCCAGTTGTTCGCGAAAACGAGCGACGTCCTGTGGCGATAACACGCCGGGAATGTGGTACATCATACAATTTCTCCAAAAAGTGGGGCCTGCGCCCCACATCTGATTCAGAAATGCATATTGGCTGTGAGCAAGAAGGTTCTTGGCTCGCCCGGGTGATAACGGTAGCCGCTCTTGTTGATTGAGGCGACGTAATCGGTATCAAACAGGTTGTAAACGTTTAGCTGGAAGTCGAGATTGCGATTAACTCGATACCCCAGTTTGGCATCGGCGACCCAGTAACCTTCGGTAAACGCTGGCGTTCCCACCGCGCCGTCTGAACCTTTATGCATACTGCCGATATAGCGTGCGCCCGCGCCAACAGAGATATCGTCGGTTGCCTGATATTGGCTCCATAAGGTGAAGGCGTGCTCCGGGGTATACGGCAGCGATGAGGAACCATCCTGGGCAACATCTTTGCCGTTTTTGATGGTTGCTTTTTGCTGGGTATAGCCGCCAATCACCTGCCACGCGGGAGTGATATTCCCGGCCACGGATATCTCATAGCCTTCGACGCGTTTCTTACCGTATTGCGAGTAAGTTCCGTCATCATTTTGCTCAACTTCATTTTCGATATCAGTACGGAACAGCGCGGCGGTGAGCAACAGACGTTTATCCAGAACCTGCCATTTGGTGCCAATCTCGCTGGTGTTGGCTTTTTGCGGTTTAAAATCGGTGCGGTTGGCACTGTTACCGCTGCCAGACTGCGCAAGGGCGAAGTTGTTGCCGCCCGGAGGCTGCTGGGAAACGGCATAGTTAATATAGACATTGCCGTTTTCCGTCAGGTGATACAGCGCCCCGGCTTTCCAGTTCATCAGATTGCCCGACTTGGCGGTGTCGACGGTGGTGACCGGAGAACCTTTTGCCACACCAGTTGGGCAGGTGATGGCACCGCGTCCGCTGCCGCCGCAGGCGGTGGCACTGTCATATTCAGTATGATAATTATCCAGACGGATCCCGCCGTTCAGCTCAAAATCACGGGTGATTTGCAGCGTATCAAAGGCGTAAATTGCGAAGGTATCCGTCTGACCATTGGCGTTTGCGCCGTTGCGCGTCAGGCCGCCGGGATGAATGCTGCTGTCAGGATGATAAATATTTACCGCGGGTAACGTCACCGGATTAACGCCGTAGTTAGTCTGCGTTTCACGGGTAAATTCCACGCCGGTACTGACATCATGACCGATAGAACCGGTATAGAACGTCGAGGTCAGGTTGGTCTGGTTGGTGAGAATTTTATTACTCACATCTTTGGTATTCGCCGTGCGTGACCAGGTCCAGCTATTCACATCGCTGGTGGGCTGAGTAATATTCGACGCCCCGCCCATAATCGCCGTCATCAGGTAATCCTGCTTTACGCGCGACCAACGGGTAGTATTGCGAATGGTGGTGTTATCGTTGATGTCGTGCTCAAAACGCATGGTGGCGGTGTCGGTGGTCGAATCGTCGTAATCGGAATCCGTGCCGTAAAAGTTATGAGTATCAACTTTTCCGGAATGATTCAGGGCCGCCGTTCCCGCAGATGGGGCAGAATAGCCCGGCAAACCGATGGTCGGAATGCCGCCGTCTGGCGTGTTGTGCTGGGTGACATGCAGATAATTAAGATACAAACGATTCGCTGTACCAAGGCCAAAAGCGACAGAAGGGGCGACGCCGTAACGCTCATTTTTGACTTTGTCGCGTCCGGCATCGTGCGTTTTTTCGCCCATTACATTCAGGCGCACCGCGGTGGTATCACCAATGACCTGATTGACGTCCAGCGTGCCGCGGCGGAACCAGGCGCTGCCAATACTGGCGGAGGCGTCAATGCCGGAATCATTGCGCGGCTGCTTGCTGATCATATTGATCGAGCCTGTCGGTGCGCTGCGCCCGTAGTCGGTGCCGGACGGCCCTTTAATCACTTCGACCTGCTCGGTATTGAAGGTGTCGCGCGAGACGCTGCTGATATCGCGAATGCCATCAATATAAATACTGTTAGAGGTATCGGCACCACGCATATAAATGGCGTCGCCAGTGGTGGAGTTACCGTTCTCACCCGCAAAAAACGCACCCACGCCGGGGACGTTTTTGAGCGCGTCGGTAAGGTTGGTTGCGCCCTGATCTTTAATCACTTGTTCAGAAATTACCGTCATCGTGCGGGTAGTATCCGCTACCGGACGCGAGAATTTCGGATCGGCAGATTGTTGTGGCGCATAAAGCGAAGGCGTTGATGCTTCGACAACCAGCGTGTCATCCGCGTTAGTTTGCCCTTCGGCGGCGAGTGCCTGAGCCACAGGCGTGATGCCAATACAAAGACCGGCAAAGAACGTGAGCGAATGAAATTGTCTGGCAGGGAAATTGCGATTGTTTTCCATTTTGCAGGTGACTTTTTCTTATATGTTGAAATTTTCACTGCCACGAGAAAGCATCTCTGCGGATGCGATGCCACTGTTAATCCCGTGATAGTGTTCGTGCAAGTGATAATAATTTTGATAAGCATTATCACTTGGCGCAATTTTCTATCACCCATTGCGCGAAAAAGAAATACATTTATTTACATTGAGTTCATATTTGATGTTTTTTGATTACAAAACAGACGAAAACTGCATCCAGAGGCGAATGCAGTTACGTTGGTGGGGTTATTTGTAGATGGTTGCAGTACCGAACATCTGGTCATTTCCGCCTGCGGAATTAATGACATAACCTTTCGCGCCTTGTTCGCGCGCTTTTTCTGCCAGTTTATCCTCCAGATCGCTTAGGTTTGATGCGCCAGTTGCCGAAACGGTACCGGCGGGCCGTAGCTGACCGCTGTCCAGGTTACTCATCGGTTGCGCGGCATAAGCCGTGAGAGAGATTCCGCTCAGGACGGTGGCAATCAGTAGTGTGAGGCACTTTTTCATAATGACATCCTCATAAATACAACGGGTAGTGCCTGATAAGTGTAGGTCGCCTGCGCGATGCAAATGACGCAAAAAATTGACAGAGATGTGCTTATTTTTTGAACGATATATTTTTACAAAATAAGACAAATCAATGACATGCATAATGCTGATTTTTATGATGAATTGCCATAAACCATAGCCATGTTAAGGTTTTGGGTAATGATAAACGCAGCCAGATATTTACCCTGTCGCGTTATGCGGGTATCTTACGCCGCTGCTTAAAGGAGAATGCTATGTCCGCCCAGAAACCGGGGTTGCATCCGCGCAACCGTCATCACAGCCGCTACGATCTCGCCACGCTTTGTCAGGTCAATCCTGAACTCAGGCAATTCCTCACGCTTACACCCGCCGGGGAGCAAAGCGTAGACTTTGCCAATCCGCTGGCGGTGAAGGCGCTCAATAAGGCGTTGCTGGCCCATTTTTACGCCGTAGCGAACTGGGATATCCCCGACGGTTTTCTCTGCCCACCAGTACCGGGCCGGGCGGATTATATTCATCACCTTGCCGATTTACTGGCAGAAGCAAGCGGAACAATTCCAGCGAATGCCAGCATTCTGGATATCGGCGTTGGTGCGAACTGTATTTATCCGCTGATTGGCGTACATGAATATGGCTGGCGTTTTACCGGTAGTGAAACCAGCAGCCAGGCGTTAAGCAGTGCGCAGGCGATTATCAGTTCTAATCCGGGGCTTAACCGCGCCATTCGTCTGCGTCGGCAAAAAGAGAGTGGGGCGATTTTTAACGGCATCATCCATAAAAACGAGCAATACGACGCGACCTTGTGTAACCCGCCATTCCACGATTCCGCTGCTGCGGCACGGGCAGGTAGTGGGCGTAAACGCCGTAACCTGGGGCTGAACAAAGACGATGCACTGAACTTTGGCGGCCAGCAACAGGAGTTGTGGTGTGAAGGCGGTGAAGTCACCTTTATCAAAAAGATGATTGAAGAGAGCAAAGGCTTCGCGAAGCAGGTGATGTGGTTTACATCACTGGTATCTCGTGGTGAAAACTTACCGCCGTTGTATCGTGCCCTGACGGACGTGGGCGCGGTGAAGGTGGTTAAAAAAGAGATGGCCCAGGGGCAAAAGCAGAGTCGCTTTATTGCCTGGACCTTTATGAACGACGAGCAGCGCCGCCGTTTTGTCAATCGCCAGCGTTAAAGCGTTGGTTCCCCCGGCGGTAACGGTTCAGCCGGGGTCGCGCCCGGAGCAGGCAGCACCTGATAAGTCTGCACTGGCGCGCGAACGCCCGCCAGGTCGAAATGTTTTTTCACCTGGCTGTCGAGGGCAAAGCGTACCGTCCACTGTTTGAGTGGCAGCGTGGTGAACGAAACACGCAGTGTAAACGCGGTATTGCTTAAGCCGACAATCCCGGCAAAATTCGGTTCACCAATAATCAGCCCGCGAATTTCTTCGTTTTCCATTAATTCCGCTACCGCATCTTTCAGTGCCTGATTGGCTTTATCAGCATCTTCATGGCGATCAACATCATAATTTGCCACCACCGAACCAATGCCGCGGACAAAGTTAGCAAAGGTGGTTATCGAAGACCACGGAATGATGTGATACGCCCCGGTATCCTGGCGTACGCCCACGGAGCGAATCGACATCCGTTCCACTGTGCCGGTCAACGGCCCGATAGTCACCAAATCTCCAGTGTTCATGCCGTTTTCAAACTGAATAAATACCCCGGTGATAATATCTTTCACCAGCGTTTGCGAACCAAACGAGATAGCCAGACCTAATGCCCCGGCACCTGCCAGCAATGGCGCGATATTGACGCCGATTTCCGACAACACAATCATGATGGTGATGGTACTGATAATCACCGCCAGCGCGTTACGAAACAGCGTAAGCAGGGTACGCGTGCGGGCGCTGGGTAGCGGGCGGCCATGAATATCCGAAGCCAGCCGGTTTTCGATCAAACTGGCGAGCACCGTCCAGCCAACCGCCGAGAAGAAAAGAATGAGTGCGATACGGATCAGGATATCTACGGTTTTCTGCCCCGCGCCGTTTTGCAGCCAGTTCCAGAAATCGAACAATCCCCATGCGCTCAACAGCAACATTACCGCCACGCAGACTGTCAGAATACGCGCCGTTTTCAGCGCCGCCGACAGCCAGCCATTCAACCGTTTTTGCAGCTCCGGATAGTTACGCTGAGTATGTGGCGAGAGAGTGATGGTTTTCGCCAGCCAGCGGGAAAACATACCGGAAACAAACGCTGCGATACCAATAATCGCCAGGCTGCGCACCGTTGCACCCATCATAAATTTCAGGCTGTTGCCCGGATCGAACAACGAAAAGAAAAACAGCACGATAAAATAGGCGCTTGCCAGCCAGTGCCACACCAGCGCAAAGGCGCGGATAAACAGGCTGAAAAAGGCCAGCGAATGCTCCGCGAAGTTGAGCAAATGCTGGGTAATCTCTTTTTTATTACGAATGATCAGGTACAACGCCCAGACGGTCATGCACAGCATAATGATGACGTTCGCCAGCGCACCTATCTGTACATTCACCTGATTAGAGATAATCGGCACGGCCACAATCAGGCCATAACCTATCAAACTGCTTAACCAGCTCAGGCGACGACTCCAGTAACGGGCGCTCTCGTCCTGAATCGTGAACGGGCGCAGCTCCGCCACGTTTGGGCAAAAAATCAGGCGTAGTACGGCTTTGAAAAATTCAATGAGGGCAAAGGCGTTGAGAAACAAACTTTGTTGGAAAGCGATGGTGCGACTGCCTGCATTCAGGTTGTCGCTTAATACCTGGCCGACAAATAATGTCAGGGCCAGTAACAGCAGGTCGATAATAAACGCCCCGATAATCATCGCCGGAAGCTGCAACCAGTTGCTGCGCTCACGATTTTTTTGCCGCGCCCACTGACCCATTTTGCGATACAGCGGCAGTGCGCACAGGCGAATCAGCCAGTAAAAACCAAACACTAATACCGCTAACATTGAAAAATGGGTCAGCGCATTGCTGAAGGTTTGTGGATTAAACGGCTTATGCGGGGAGCCGGTGATATTGCGATAAAGTTGCCCGAAGCGGGCGGAAAGGGCTTCACCATAATGGCGGCTGACTTCGGTGACCTTTTGCAGCACGGTTTGCTCTTCGACCAGCGTCGACGGCACTATTTTTGGTACCGGTTCAGCAGGGGGCGTAGCGGCAACGGTGCGCAACTGGTCGATCAACTCTTTACGCGAGGTGTCATTATCCAGCACATCCGCCAGTGCGCCATAGGCCGCTTTTTTTTGTTCGATATCCGGTTCCGGGGCCGGTTCAGTCGTTGAGTCCGTTGTCGTTGTGGTTGTAACGCCGGGTATGGATACCGCGTGGGCAGGTGCGCCCAGCAGGCAGAAGAGGATGAACAGGATCCACCGCATGACTCCTCCAGTGAGAAAATAGAGCAAAAAGATAAGTATAGATGCTGGAGGAGGGGCGATTTTAAATGAGAGGAATCTGGTGTGCCTCCCTTTCGGGTGAAAGGGAGGAAGGGATATTAAGCAGGTTGCTGACAACGTGCGGGCTTTTTTGCCGGATGCGGCGTGAACGCCTTATCCGTCCTACAAGTTCATGCAATTTTAATAAGTTGCCAGATATCCTGTAGGCCTGATAAGCGTAGCGCATCAGGCAATGTGTCTTATTAAGAGACGTGCTGCAAAAATTCCTGCAAGCGCTGGCTCGGCGGGTTCTTGATCAACACCTGCGGATTGCCATCTTCCGCAATCCGGCCTTTGTCGATAAAGATCAGCCGCGAAGCTACTTTCTCGGCAAAACCGATTTCGTGGGTCACGATCACCATCGTCATCCCTTCTTCAGCCAGATCCTGCATAACCTTCAGCACTTCATGGCGCAGTTCCGGGTCAAGAGCGGAAGTCGGTTCATCAAACAGCATCATTTTCGGCTTCACCGCCAGCGCGCGGGCAATCGCCACACGCTGCTGTTGACCACCAGAAAGTTCGGAAGGGTAGTGATGTGCACGTTCTGCCAGACCGACTTTCGCCAGCAGCTCACGTGCCAGTTTTTCCGCCTCTTCTTTGTTCGCGCCACGCACGCGTAGCGGGCCAAACATGACGTTTTCCAGCGCCGTCAGATGCGGGAAGAGGTAAAACTGCTGGAACACCATACCTGCTTCCTGGCGAATCAGGCGCTCGTCAACTTTCGGATCGTTAACCTTCAGGCCATCGACAATCAGATCGCCGGAGGTGATTTCTTCCAGTTTGTTGATGCAGCGCAGCAGGGTCGATTTACCGGAACCGGACGGCCCGATAATCACCACGACTTCGCCCTGGGCAATGTTCAAATCGATATTGTGCAGCACCTGGGTTGGGCCAAAGTGCTTGGAGACGTTTTTAAATTCAATCACAGGATTTTCATCCTTCTTTCCAGACGACGCAGAATAAAGCTCAGCACCAGGGTAATAATCAGATAGAACACCGCCACGGCGCTCCAGATCTCAAGGGCGCGGAAGTTACCGGCAATAATTTCTTGCCCCTGACGGGTCAGTTCCGCCACGCCGATCACAATAAACAGCGAGGTGTCTTTAATGCTGATGATCCACTGGTTACCCAGCGGCGGCAGCATACGACGCAGTGCCAGCGGTAAAATGACGTAGCGAATGGTTTCCCAACGTGAAAGACCGAGCGCCAGTCCTGCTTCACGAAAACCTTTGTGGATAGACAGCACCGCACCACGCGTGATTTCCGCAATATACGCGCCGGAGTTGATCATGATGGTGACCACCGCCGCAGTAAATGGGTCGATGCGTAAGTCGTTAAACGCCATCGGCAGGGCGAAATAAATAAACATCACCTGGACGACGATAGGTGTGCCGCGGATCACTTCAATAAAGACCAGCGCGACGTGGTTGGCTATCCAACCTCCGAAGGTGCGTGCAAAACCTGCCAGCAATCCGATTACCAGACCGCCTGCCAGACCGAGGACCGAAATCCACAGGGTCATTTTGGCACCTTCAATCAGAAGCGGAATGGCAGGCCAGATGGCACTCCAGTCAAACTGCATATGTTGTTCCTGTTACCGTGGTGTAAATAATCAAATTCAGGGTAATTAATGGCCCCGGAGCGGGTTTGCGCCCCTCACCCTAATCCTCTCCCCATAGGGGAGAGGGAACTGCCAGTGCGTTTTACAGGTGTAGCGTTATTATTTCGGTTCAGTACCGAACCATTTTTTGTAGATTTCGTTGTAAGTTCCGTTCTCGCGCAGGGTTTTCAACGCGCCGTTGACTTTGTCACGCAGCTCGTCGCTACCTTTCGGGAACGCAATACCGTATTGCTGCGCTTCCAGAGAGTCACCTACCGCTTTGAACTGACCGTTACCGGCGGTTTTGATGAAGTACAGAATGTTTGGCGTATCGTGCAGAACGGCGTCTGCGCGGTTGGTGCCCAGTTCCATATAGGCGTTATCGATGTTCGGGAACTGACGCAGATCTTTAGTTTTGATGTTTGCTTTCGCGTAATCAACGGAGCCAGTACCGCTCTTCACAGCAACCACTTTCCCGTCGAGATCTTTCACGCTTTTCACATCGTTATTGTTAGCTTTCACCATCACTAACAGGCCGCTTTTGTAGTAGCCGTCAGAGAAATCGATCGCTTTTTTACGCTCGTCGGTGATGGTAATGCCCGCCAGCGCCAGATCGACGTTTTTGGTTTGCAGTGCCGGAATGATCCCACTGAAATCCATCGGCTTCAGTTCGTAATCCAGCTTCAGCTCTTTAGCGATGGCAGCCCACAGATCAACGTCAAAGCCCACATATTTATCGCCCTGTTTAAATTCAAACGGAACGAAGGCGGTATCCGTCGCGACAACTAATTTTTTATCCGCGGCATGAGAAGAAACCGCAAAAGCCAGGGTCAGTGCAGCCAGTGAAACTTTTAATACAGACTTCATAGCATTTCCTTTTTTCTATCCACGGGACGATCCCCTGCGTGACATTCACATATATGAAAAAATCGTGCCAGTTTTGCAACTCCTTGATTTTTCGAGATGCGGCAAAAACGTGATGCACGATTTATAGGGCAATACCCTGAAGATGCACCATTCTGGGGCACCAATCTGGTGCGCTAAAATTGTGCACTCAACACAGTGATTATTTAGCGTAAAACCTGATGAAAAAACAATCTTTATGTAACGATTGTGTGATGATGTGGATACAAAAAATTTACTTAATCAGCTGGAGATAGCAGATGGATGCACTAAATAAGTGCGTTGAGGTGGGCTGCAAAACAAAACGGCCTCCTGTCAGGAAGCCGCTTTTATCGGGTACTAAAGTTCTGCACCATCAGCGATGGATTTATTCGATGTTAGACTCGATAAACCACAGGAATTTATCCAGGTCGCGAGACGCGGCGGTCAGGATATCTGCGGTGTCGTCATCTTTCGCTTCGCCAATCGCTTTGCGTACGTCATTAGCGACGATTGCGTAACGGTCAGCCAGTTCTTTCAGGTGATCCTGAACGTTGTGGATGTCCAGCGGGTAACTTTTCAGCGGGGTTTTGCTGTTGATAACTTGAGTGGTCCCCAGAGCTACACCGCCCAGCTGCACTGCACGTTCTGCCATGGTATCCAGATGATCGATCAGTGCGGTGCGAAAGCCATCCAGCATTTCATGTACGGCAATGAAGTTAGCGCCGCGCATGTTCCAGTGCGCTTGTTTGGTAATCAAAGAAAGATCAATAAACTGGATAACCTGGCGATTCAGCAACTCTACTGTTGCTTTTTTCTCGCTGTCGGAGACATCGTTGCGTGTATAAAGCAGATTGGTCGCTTTTGATTTAACTAATTTAGCGGTACTCATAATTTCATATCCTCTTGATGTTATGTCCCAGTAATTAACGAGATTAAGTATAGCACCGGCTATGTGTTCCGCTATTCTGGCTGTTCCTATCACACTAATAGTGGTAACAAGCGTGAAAAACAAAACTAATAAAGATTCAATGAGTTAGATATATTGATAAGAACAATTCTTATTTATCTGCTCGCCAGGAATTTTCGGAATAAATATGCTTTTGCATAATTCGATATATAAAGACGGTGTAGAGGAAAAGTAGCGAGAAATTCTGCATGGTTATGCATAACCATGCAGAAATGTAAATTTAATTAATGTCTAATTCTTTTATTTTGCTCTCTTTGCGTACTGTCAGCGTAGACCCCATTGAAGCGGCGATGATAGCGCCGAGCGCCAGCAGCTGTATGGGTGTCAGTGTTTCTCCGAGGAAAATCATCCCGGAAACGGCAGCCAGCGCCGGTTCCATGCTCATCAGCGTACCAAATGTCCGTGTTGGCAAACGGGTGAGGGCAATCATTTCCAGCGAATAAGGCAGAGCGGTCGAGAGAATAGCGACAGCCAGACCCAATGGAATAACCGACCAGTGCCAGAGTGCTTCACCAGCCTGAAGCGCTCCAATTGGCACGAAAATTAACGCTGCAATCAACGAACCAATTGCCACCGTCGCAGGGCCATGTTCCGCTCCTGCGCGTTGCCCACTTAAAATGTAAATAGCCCAACAAGCCCCGGCCCCCAGTGCCAGCGCACAGCCGGTTAAATCGACATGGGAAACGTCTTGCCCCAGAGGTAGCAGGAACCACAGACCGAGAACCGCCAGCACAACCCAGACGAAATCTACCGGGCGACGAGAAGAGAACAGCGCCACCGCCAGTGGTCCGGTGAACTCCAGCGCCACCGCAATACCCAGCGGTACTGTCTGAATAGAAAGATAAAAAAGATAATTCATCCCACCCAGCGAAACGCCGTAAAACAACAGCGGTAACCGTTGCTCTTTGGCAAAGCGCAGTCGCCATGGCTTAAAGAACGCGATGAGGATCAGCGTTCCTAATGCCAGACGCAGCGCAGTGACACCCGGTGCGCCCACCAGAGGAAAAAGTGACTTAGCTAACGAGGCTCCACCCTGAATAGACGCCATGGCAACGAGCAATATGACTATTGGTAACCAGACCGGCATTTTACGTAATGAACCAGGCATCCTTTCTCCCACAAATATCTAGACTTAAGTAAAGCGTGGAGTGTACTGGATATACCCAATGCTGGTTGAGCATTTGTTGAAAAAATTTTCCCCCGTTTTGACTAAAATGCGCCAGGATTGATGGAATCATTAGTCTGGTGATTAGGAATAATCTGGATGAATGACAGGGAAAACATGCGTAATACTTACGCAGTTCTCTGAAAAAGTGATTTAAATTTAGATGGATAGCGGTGTATGGAAACGTTTTGTTACATGAAATGGCCCGTTAGACATCACAAATCGCGAAGAGTTTCCCATTAATTTTTGATATATTTAAAACTTAGGACTTATTTGAATCACATTTGAGGTGGTTATGAAAAAAATTGCATGTCTTTCAGCACTGGCCGCAGTTCTGGCTTTCACCGCAGGTACTTCCGTAGCTGCGACTTCTACTGTAACTGGCGGTTACGCACAGAGCGACGCTCAGGGCCAAATGAACAAAATGGGCGGTTTCAACCTGAAATACCGCTATGAAGAAGACAACAGCCCGCTGGGTGTGATCGGTTCTTTCACTTACACCGAGAAAAGCCGTACTGCAAGCTCTGGTGACTACAACAAAAACCAGTACTACGGCATCACTGCTGGTCCGGCTTACCGCATTAACGACTGGGCAAGCATCTACGGTGTAGTGGGTGTGGGTTATGGTAAATTCCAGACCACTGAATACCCGACCTACAAACACGACACCAGCGACTACGGTTTCTCCTACGGTGCTGGTCTGCAGTTCAACCCGATGGAAAACGTTGCTCTGGACTTCTCTTACGAGCAGAGCCGTATTCGTAGCGTTGACGTAGGCACCTGGATTGCCGGTGTTGGTTACCGCTTCTAATCACTTTGGTGATATAAAAAATCCGCCTCTCGGGGCGGATTTTTGTTTTTAAGGTTTCGGGTCGAAAATATCGGTTCCGAGATGGTTGTAATCCACCTTCTGTAACTGGAAGTTGGTGATGTATATCGGCCCGGCTTTCTTCTCAGATATAAACGGGTATTTGATATTTATTTCCTTCGCTTTAATTCCCGTCCACTGCGAGAAAAAGCCTAAGAAGTCATTGGCTGAGCGGCGGGCTTTAATCACCCGATGCGCTTTATCGTCGCTGGAAATGACCATAAAAGGCACCTGGAAATTTTGCTGATATTTATCATCATGGGCAAGGTATTGCACGTCTTTGCCGCGCTCTTTAAAGGCCAGACCGTGGTCAGAAAAGTAAACCAGAGAGAAGCTGCTGCCGCTGTTGCGTAACTGATCGTACAGCTTGCGCAGTAAATCGTCCGTTTGCGTCATGGTATAGAGATAGCACGACGTTTCTTTCGATTGCACAAAGGTTTCGTATTTGCCTTGTGTCCTGTCGCAGGCCTGCGGATGCGAGCCCATCAGATGCAGAACAATCAGCTGCGGTTGCGAGTGCTCTTGCGCCAGCACTTGAGCGGTCATATCCAGTAACGCTTCGTCTTTCGTGTTTTTATCTGCTTCAAAATTACCTTCTTTCAGGAAGTACACTTCATCTGCACGTTTGGCGATGCTGGCGATAGCAGTATCGTATTCGCCGATTTGACCCTGGTTGGAAAACCACCAGGTCTGGAAGCCCGCGCGATTTGCCAGGGTGACAAAGTTATCCTGAAACTGTGGCTTGCCATCGACAACGCGATTGAGCGTTAAGCCAAGCGATTTCTGCGTGGAGCCACTGGCGGCAATGTAGTCAGCAAATATCAAACCGTTAACGCTGCTGGCAAACGGGGTATTGTCCCAGTGACCGCCAAAGGCACCGAGGGCATCGCGACGCGCGCTTTCACCGATCACCACCACATAGGTCTGATACTTCGGCTTAACGGCAGTGACCGTCCAGGTATCTTTCATTCCGGAAAGTTTTGCCATCCGTTCTTGCTCTTCAATCACCTCGTTATTATTGACGATGACATCCTTAGCAAAACGAAATACCGGATAGCCAGTATCTTTCAGTTTAAATACGCCACCCCAGGCCAGGTTTTGCACGGGAGCAACAAAAAATGTCGCCACACTGAATACCAGACACAGGCTGTCGAAGGTATTCCAGCGCGCTTTTTCATTCTCTTTTTTTCGCCTGATTGCTATTACGCCGAGCGCAAAAATAAATAAGCCGACCAGGTAGCTGTACCACGGAAAAATCGTCAGGATTTCGGTCGACTCTTCCATATTGGTGGAGTGCAATGCCAGCAATGTATTGAAATTAGGCGCGCCGTAGGCCTGAGCAAAAGGGAAATAACAAGCCGCCACCAGCGAACTGACACCGACCAGAACTTTTTGTACGCGAGGCAATGTTCGCCATAGCAAAAGCAAAATAGCCGTAAACGCAGCGGTGTAGAGCAAACTGAAGGGGTAACCTAAGCCGAGGTTAATTAATAGCGACTGTAAAAAGTAGAACGCAGTCCACGGGCTAAATACCCGGCTACGGGTAACAAGCGATTCTTTGAGGGTTAAATTCATATGCCACTATCGTAACAAACGCCATGTGCTTACCCTGGCGTCAAGGGTCAATACCTGCAAGAGTGCGTGAAGAGGGGAAAGGGGTCCGCATCCGCGAGCCGCAATATACGCAGGGCTGCAAGAAGATAGAGCGAGCCGCCGTTCAGGTCAACTACTGACGAACAAATCTTTTGCGAAGGGGATTGCAAATCCGACAAAAAGTGGGGTTTTTCAGACCAAAACGCGTTATGCCTGCATGAAAGCAGGAGTGAAGCGGCGTACCGCGACGCCGCTATTTATCGGAAGGTTTATCTTGCTGCGGTTTGTTGTTGACCATATCGCACAACATAGAGAGCAGCATTAACCGTACTTTAAAGGGAGAATGACTAAACACGCGCATACACCTCTTGAACTCATTCATAAGACCTCCTGACTTGCTAATCCCGTCGATCCTTGAGGGATGATTGCATTACATACAGATATAGCACAGGCTATATTATAAAGCATCAACTATCTACGAAAAACAATAACTTACAGTGTTATCAATAAGTTACGTTAGTTAATATCTGTGAGTATTCGGCAGTATTTCTAAGCTGTCGCGACATTTTTGCGACATTTTAAGGGGTTAAGTCGCACGGCATCTTCAAGGTGGCTTGGGGCGAAATGGGCATAACGCATTGTCATAGTGATGTCAGCGTGGCCGAGAATTTTTTGCAGAACCAGAATGTTCCCGCCGTTCATCATAAAGTGGCTGGCAAATGTATGGCGCAGTACATGGGTAAGCTGGCCGGAGGGGAGTTCAATGCCTGCGCGTTCCAAAGCAGAGCGGAACGCGTTATAGCAGGGTTTGGGGAACAGAGCGCCTTTCGTTTCAGGCAATTCGGATAGAAGTTCATCATCAAGGGGGATTGTTCTGTTGCGCTTCCCTTTGGTTTTGACGAACGTAACTTTATCGCCTGCGATCTGAGAGCTTTTCAGCGTTGCCGCTTCATTCCATCTTGCGCCGGTCGCAAGACAGATTTTTACGACTAGCTCCAAGTATTTTACTTTGCTTCGTTTGCATTCCAGCAAAAGCCGCTCAATTTCTTCAGCAGTGAGGAAAGCCATTTCGGTTTCATCAGTACGATACTGTCTGACGTTTTCCAGTGGGTTGGGGGCTGACCATTCCCCGATTCGTTTCAGCTCGTTGAACATAGCCAGGAAGTAAGCATGTTCAAGGTTCATTGTTTTCGGGGAAACCTTGGATACTCTGCTAGTGCGGGCATAATGCCCATCAAGCCTTTTTGCGCGGTAGGCCGTGAACAACTGGGCATTAAACTCTGTAGCTAGCGGGAATCCCATGCACTCTGCCGCCCAGGTCATAGCGTCTTTGCGCTTTTGACCATTGCGCAAAGCTACTCCGTGGCGTTCATACCACATTGTGATCAGGTCTATTAAAGTTCGTTTGTCCTTCCCTTCACCCAGCCAGGGCGCACTGTCTACTTTCTGAAGCGTATGGTTCTCAAATGCCAGGGCTTCCCCCTTCGTGGCAAATTTTTTACGTATGCGCTTCCCGTTCTTACCATTACTACGGTTGACGGTGTAGAAGTCGGCGATCCATTCGCCTGTCGGAAGTTTACGAACACTCATTTCATTCAATCGTCAGAACAATGCGGCCGATGATTTTTATATCGTCAATACCGCAGTCAAAAGCCATACCTACGCCGCTTACTCTAACTTTTCCCACAGGGATGCGTGTTAGTGTTCTAACGCTGGTTTTACCTTCAACTTCGACAAGCCAAACATCGTCATAAACTTCAGTAAAGTGTTGATCAACAATGTATTGCATTGTGTTATCAATCACACAGATAGGATTCTGCGGTAAAGGTTTGCCAGGTAAAAAAGTAACCTTATCGAGCATTAGGAAACCAGACTCATAGAGTTTTCCGTCCACAATCTTCTTGCGTGGCAATTTCATGATGTCTAATTCGTCATCGTTAAACTTTCTACCTTGTCCAGTCGCAAGCCATTCCAGAGTAGCTCCTGTTTCAGCCATACATCTAACAACGATATCAGCTGGAAAAAAATCCCTCTTATACCGGTTAGCCAGACTGCTGCTTGCTATATCAAGATGTTCGGCTAGGGCTAGTTTTGTGTTGAATCCATACGCTTGGATAACTCTATCTAGTACCTCAGCTCCGCCATGAGAAAACTCAATTTGTAGGTTCACGAAAGTTTTACCTTGAAATCTTGCGCGAAGTGAGTTTAAACTCCGCTTTGTAGGTTTAAGTGAATATTGACAGTTACAGCCCTGTATTGCCGTACAGGTTAACTTATGGAGTTTGCCTCATGCGTCCGAACATTACAATCATCATCCCAGAGCCATACCTGCCTTTAGACGAGTATTGCCGCCGTACTGGTACCAACAAAGAAACCGCCAGGAACCTGATCGAATACGGGAAATTACCTATTAAGCCGAAGGGTAAGCAGAAGAAAGGCTTGGTCGAAGTCAACATGGCCGCGCTCACTATTCAGGCTTTAAGCGAATGTGACATTTCGCTTAACGCGTAATCCATCCTACGGATTAGGGAGAGGCAAACAATGTTTGATTACCAGACCTCTAAACATGCGCACTTTGATGCGGCTTGCCGAGCATTTGCAATTGAGCACAATCTTGAAGATGTGGCCGCTGCCGTTGGTATGAGGCCGCAGATCCTGCGTAATAAACTGAACCCAGCGCAACCGCACCGCCTGACCTGTGATGAACTTTTGGCTATCACGGATTACACCGAAGATGCGCGTTTACTGGATGGGATGCTGGGGCAGATTAACTGCCTTCCATCCGTACCGGTGAACAATGCAACAGAAGGCAACATGCAACTGTGTGCACTGAGCGCCACAGCCAGTGTGGGCGCGATTGCTGGGGAAGCCGTATCAGCTGGCCATATGACCGCCGCCCGCCGTACTCAAATTCTGGATCGCGCCCGAGATGCAATCCGTAGCTTATCCGTGCTGGCTTATACCGTTGAAAGCCGTATTCACTCTGCGCCGGTTTTGGCCGCTGCGGTGGATCTGGTCACAACCAACGCCACCGGCCTGATGTGAGAGAGAACCATGAAAGCGTTTGTCACTTACCTGAAAAACGAATCACCGGCCATGCAATTGCCCAGTGGTTCAACGGGCTGGATTGAACTGCCGAACGGTCAGCGCTGGAACCCTGGCCACATGTACAAATTCAATGGCCAGCAGCCGCGTCGCCCGTGGTGGCGTCGTCTGATGGGGCTATAGGGGGGGCGCTATGGCGATTAGCCAGGAACAGCAAAAGCGCGGGCTGGAGCATTTAAAACAGATCCGCCGCAAATACTTCAGCGAAAGCAGCGAGGCCGCTGAATGGTGGGACAACTTGACACCGGAGTGGCGCGGCGTAGTACTTCATGCTGCTGCGGTTACTTCTGGTACCGGGGCATTTAAAGCCCATTTAAGCAAGTGCTGCTGGCGTGAGCTTTATGAACGCCTGGGCTATCGGGACATGATTCAACTGCGCCAGGGCATTTCACGGGCGCGGTTAACGTTTGAAGGTTTCGGCAGTTTACGTGACAGCGATTTTTCGAAACGTACCGCGAACCGCCCAATCAAGAAGGTTCATCCAATTTATAGCAGCAGCGGGGTGCAGATGGTGATTGCACCTCATATTGTCCAGAAGTTACAGCAACAGGGGAATCACTGATGTCCATTATTTCGGTTGAAGGTAAATCACTAGGGGCAGAGCTGGCTGTGTGGGGCGTCCCGCATAACTACGCATTAGCGTTTGCAGAGAAAAGCACCAGTAAAAATGGGCGTATCGCTTTGCATCCGTTCTTCTTCAACGACACTGAACACATGACAAATCCGCGTCACTGGCTGGCGATCAATGCTGCTTTCTGGTGCTGCGTATATCGCGAAGCGAAAAGCAAAGAAGCCCAGATAGAAGCGCTGGCGGGGATTCGTGCAATTTTCTATACAGCCGGGGCGTTGGGAGTTGGCGAGATAAAAGCGCTGATCCAGGAGTGGTGGCGGATAACCTATGAGCTGCACCTGATTCCGGCACCGAACTACTCAGCCGCCACAGTACAACCCACTTTTCACTAATTAACTGCCTGAATTTTTTGTCCACGATTCAAGTGGCCGGGGATTCTTTTGCCTTGAGGAAACCAAAATGCACATGACACGTCAGGATTTACCCGCAACAAAATCAGGCACCGACCTGCTGGCCATGCTCACCAAAGCCACGCAGGAAGGTAAAGCCGCAACTGCTGATCTGTGTTCCACCCGTCTGGATAAGCTGGCTACTCATGCAGCCAATGAAGGTTTAAGCGCAGCGGAAATCGTTGAGTTAATCCGCGAAGAAGCAGCGGCGATTTGCAGCAAAGGAGGTGCAGCATGGAATTGAATACTAAGCAATTGCAGTATTCTATCAGCCTGTTAGCACAACAGTGGCTTGACGATGATCGCCTATTTATTGATACCGAAACCACGGGGCTGGGTGATGATGCAGAAATAGTAGAAATATGCATCATTGATAGCCATGGATTTATTCTGCTTAACACGCTTGTTAAACCTACTAAGCCTATTCCTGATGAAGCAATTGCCATTCATGGGATCACAAATGAAATGGTTGCCTATGCTCCTGCGTGGACAGATATATGCGGCGCAGTGGAAGAACTTATTAGACGTTTTGGCTTTGTTATCTATAACGCCGATTATGATCTCCGGTTAATTCGTCAGACCTACGCATTGAATGGAAGACCTTCTGAAGGTGCGCCATGGATGCTTGCTGCTCATTCTGTTTGCGCAATGAAACTATATGCAGAATATCGTGGCGAGCCGGGGAAATATCACGGTTATAAATGGCATAAGTTAGTTGATGCCGCCGCGCATGAAGGAGTTGTGATCGAGGGGAAGGCACACCGTGCTTTAGCTGATTGCAAAATGACATTAGGTGTCATCAAAGCTTTAGCGCAAGGCGGTGCAAAATGACAATCAAAATCCATGCGGTAAAAATTGCGCCGAAATACCTTAATGCTGTGGTGGCTGGTCAGAAAAAGGCCGAGCTGCGTAAAAATGATCGCGGGTATAAAACCGGTGATGTTCTTTCATTGTGCGAGTGGAAGCACGGGAAATACACCGGGCGAGAGTGGGCGGCAGTTATCACCCATGTTTTGCCGGTGAATGAAATTATCGCTGATGCCGAAAATTGGGTGGTTTTATCTATCCGTTCGCTGTCACCGCTTGAAGTGCTGGAATACATCATTTCAAACGGTGTAACAGAGTCGTTAGTTGGCGGAGGTCATTATGGCCGTTAAAACTCCGCTTAAATGGGTGGGTAGCAAAGCCCGCCTTATGCCTAAGCTGCGTCCGCACCTTCCAGAAGGTAAACGCTTGGTTGAACCGTTCGCAGGTTCCTGCGCCGTCATGATGAATACAGATTATGACGAGTATCTGATCGCAGATGTGAATCCTGATCTGGTTAATCTTTATAAGGCGATGGCGTATCACACTGATGCGCTGCTCAATGAGCTGGAAAGTCTGTTTACTGCCGGTTCGTTAGGTGATGAAGAAAGCCGCGCAGTTTTCTATTATGCTGTGCGGGATGCTTTCAACCAGTCAGGTAAATCCTTTGGTTCGGAATCTGTAGAAGCTGCTGCGCGTTTCCTGTACCTGAACCGGCACTGCTTCAATGGTCTGTGCCGGTATAACCGTCGAGGCCAGTTCAACGTCCCGTTCGGTAAGTACAAAAAGCCTTATTTCCCCGCTGATGAAATCCGCGCCTTTGCTGAAAAAGCAAAACGCGCAACGTTCATTACTGCCCACTATTCAGAAACGCTCGATTTGGTTCGGGACGGGAATGACGTTGTTTACTGTGATCCGCCTTATCTGACTGAAAGCGACAATTTCACCGCTTACCATGAGCGCGGTTTTTCGCACATGGATCAGGGGAGGCTGGCGCGTAAGTTGCGCCGTCTGGCCAGAAAAGGTGTACCGGTTGTGGCCTCTAATGCCGATCTGGAAATGGTGCATTACCTGTACGCCGGATTTGAAGCCGTTCGCATTAATGCCCCGCGTAGTGTTGGTGCCGCAGCTGCAAGCCAGAAAGTTGCCGCAGAGTTAATTCTGAAGTCGCCGCTTGATTCTATAGCGATGGCTTGCGCATGACTCCTGTAGCCAATGGCCAACATCACTCCGTCGATACCTGGCGGCGTGAAACGTTCGCACCGGGTACGCCTACAGACGCCACGATCACCGAGCGCCGCCTGTGGTCGGTTAACCCGCAGGATTACGAATGGCGCTCACAGTACCTTCATGAGATACCCGACTGGTTAGCCGGGTATTTTGGCCGTCGTTACGAAAAGCTGTTTGCTGGTCGTGACGGGCGTCGCCGTGCCAATACATTCCTGCGCCAGACTATCGGCGGGAGTGTATTGCCACGTCTGCGCAAAGTGGCTGCGCGTTACTCGCTGGCCGCTGACGCTGCTGATCTTCCTTTTGGTAAGTCGCTGGAGCGCTTGCCGTCACTAGACCGTCCTGATCTTAAAAAACTGGCTGGCCAGGTATCTGGCTGGATTTCCCAGTCACTTTATGACTTCACCGAACAGTTTGATTCCGGCACTGACGACGCCAGAGAGCTGCACCGCCGCACCCTGGAATCATACCGCCATCTTTGTGCGTGTTGCCTGATGCTGAATAACCAGCCGCCGTACTGGGCTGAACACGAAGCAAATGAAGGCCAACTGGAAATGCGTAAGGCGGAATCAGGGATACTGCGCATGATGGCGCCGGAATGGTGGTACCTGCGTCTTAAACGTGCGCGTGATACACAGCGCGAACATATGGCCATCGCGGTGGGACAGGTACAAAAAGCGGCCAGCGCTTATGTATCCCGCAAAACACTGGGCGAATGGATAGACCAGAAAAAGCGGAATCTGGAGTTCTTTAAAAAGTTTGATCTGCTGAATGATGAGGGGCTGCGCATTGCACTGGACAGCATGGTGCACCGCAGCGTTGCAAATCCGGCGATCCGTCGATGTGAACTAATGGTAAGAATGCGAGGGTTTGAAGATATGGCCAATGAAGAAGGGCTGGCCGGTGAGTTTTACACCATCACTGCACCATCACGTTTCCACGCAGTACACAGCAAAGGTGGCTTTGTATCGCAATGGGATGGATGTACGCCGCAGGATACCCAGCGCTATTTATGCGGCGTATGGGCAAAAGCACGCGCAGCGATCTCGCGTGCGGGTATTCATGTCTTTGGGTTTCGGGTTGTTGAGCCTCACCATGACGGGACACCGCACTGGCATATGTTGCTTTTTATGCGTCCGCAGGACGTGGACACGGTACGCGATATTCTTTGCTATCACGCCAGAATTACCGATTCTGAAGAACTGCAATCTGAAAAGGCGCTGAAGGCGCGTTTTCATGTTGAAGCTATCGATCCCGCCAAAGGTTCGGCCACGGGCTACATCGCGAAATACATTTCAAAAAATATTGATGGTTTTGCGCTGGATGGTGAGCAGGACGAAGAAACCGGCGAAAACCTGCGTGATATGGCTAAGTCCGTTTCCGCGTGGGCTTCACGCTGGCGTATTCGCCAGTTTCAGCAGATTGGTGGTGCGCCGGTAACCGTCTGGCGTGAGCTGCGTCGTTTGCGGGATCAGGTACTGACAGATCGCAGAATGGATGCGGTTCTGGCCGCTGCTGATGTCGGGGACTGGGCTGCATACACCCAGGCGCAGGGAGGTGCACTGGTTGCCCGCCGAGATCTGGTTGTTCGTCTGGCCTATGAAATTACGGAGCAAGGCAACGAATACGCGGAGGACGTGCAGCGCGTACAGGGTGTTTATTCTCCTTTGGTTCCTGATTCAGAAGTTTGCACCCGTCTGGTTAAGTGGCAAAAGGTTGCGAAGTTGGCCGAAGCGCCAGCGGAGGCGGGGTTTTCTGGCGGCAACGCCGCCCCTTGGAGTTCTGTCAATAACTGTACGGAAGGGGGAACCCGCAGACGGTTAAAACTGGAATTACGCAGTCGGGGTTTTGATGGTTCTGATGAAGAAATAGTCATTCTCCTGCGGGGAAGTGGTTTGAGATTTGGCCAGGTGGCATTGATTTACCGCAATGGCCGGTTGCAGGAAACACGAAGTGAGCCAACGAACGAGATGTGGCCTGGGTGGTTGTAACCTGCCAGCTATCGGTATTGCTAGAAATCCCTTAATTACTTGTTTTCATTTCGCTATTTGTGCTTTAATTGATACTGTTGTTTTATACAGTATTTTGTGTTTGTGAGGGGGCGGTATGGATTTGTTGGAGGTGTCAGCAGGGCTGGAACGTATTGAGTTACTGGCAAAAATTTCCAATATTGATGAGGCTTCATCGAAAGAAAAAAGGGTGGCCTTACAATGGATTGGCGAAATTACAGAGGACCTACGAATCCTGATACGTAAGGAGACTTTAGATAATCATGATAGTCTTAGTAGAGACGTACTTCAAAAGCGTGTTTGATTTATACCAATTGTACAAATGCTGCTAGGGGATTAAAATCCCTGTCCCCAAACAAATGCTCAACATTATTGCTAGCTCGCAATATGGAATGACAGTTAAACGGCGAAGGTCTAATATGTCTGCTTTGAATGATTTTGCGAAAGATAATCAATTTGCAGTACAGTTTTTTGTTGCTTTAGGGACAGTTCTTTCTGTCATTGTTGCTTTGATGTTATCTTTTTTTAATCGCCGTGCGGAGCGTTTTGATTCAAATTTCTCTTTGTTGCTTGCCCAACACAATGAACAACTAAATGTGTTAAAAAATAATTCTGATTTTTCAACACAATTTTCATACGTTTTAGCCGGTGGAGGCGGACATGGTGAGCTTTCTCTATGCGAAGCCAATAATCGAATGCATGAAAAGGATATGTTTTTTAGTAGTTACTTTAGAGTGTTGTATCATTTATTAAAGCTTATTGATAAAAGTTCTTTTTTGGATTTTAAATATAAGAAGAGAAAATATTATACAAGTATTATTCGATCTTTTCTGAGCTTTGAAGTATTGATTCTGTTAGTGATAAATGTTGCTCATGCAGACAAAGTATCTTCATATGCATATTATAAAAAAATGCTTGAGCGTTATGCCTTTTTGGAACATTTACCTGTTGAGGATTGGCGCTTGCTTGACGGCCTGCCTGATGCCTATACACATGATATCGCTTTTAATACATTATTTAGTGATGATGCCAGAAATTTAGAACTAATCACTGATATCATTCTAGCATATAAAAAAGAGGCTTTTGGTAATCATGATTCATTGAAATTTATCGAAACAATTAGAGCAAAAGCCAAATTAGATTCTGATTAAGAAGCATTACTCAGTAAATCAAGTGCCATCTGTTTTTGAGAAGGTGACAGGCTGTTAAGTAGAATCTGCACCATCGCATCACCCGTTTTCGCGCTGGGGCTGAGAGTGTGGGAGAACGTCAGATTCATAACAAACGTATGGCCACACTCAACATCTGAACAGGCGCAGTAAATATCCGCAATCTGCCGGTGCTTCCTGTTCGTTTTACGAATAACAGCCTTTGAGCCGCATTCCGGGCATTCGATTTTCAGAACTCGCATATTCCATGCTCCAGCTGTTAAATGATGCCTGGATTTTAGCCTGTTTCGCCTCATGCCGCACCCTTATCCGTTGATTCTGTGTAACTTAAATCAAAGTTAAGGTGTAGCCTTTTCGGTATTTCGGGATCGCCGTTAACGGCCAGCATGAAACGGCGCTGGATGGGGGCTATTTCGCTTTTCTTGTAAATGCGTTCAGCCTTTTCAACATCCCCCAGTCCGGCAGTGTTCTGCGGGACAATACCGGCGAGGCCAGCAGGGAAACGGTGCGCGTTCAGAATGTCCTGGGCGCTGATGTTTTTGATATTGGCAAATTCATCTTTTGCAGAAATATCCCCCATTTCGATGAACTTGATTGCATCCCCATCCCCGCCAGGTATGTTCACCAGAATAGTGGAGAAGTTACCGATACCTTTGCTGTCACGCAGCTGCTGTTCAATTTCTTCTTCCATTTCATCCGTCATACTGGGATCGCGGGTATAAAGAATACCGCCTGTGTGCGCACCGTTGTGGTAATAGCGGCGTCGGAAAATGACCGCTTCACTGTTAAGTAACGCGGAATGCACACCGCCGATGTAGTCCGGCAGTCCGTAGATATGCTGTTGCGGGTCATACATTTTGATAAAGATAATATCTTCTTCTGGCCATACCTGCGGTTCCCCTTCCTGTAACACCACGTAGTCACCGGGTTTATCCTGGGCGTTATCTCTGACTTTGCGGCGGCGAATATACAGACCGGGCAAGGGTTCAAGTGCGATCACGTCGCCCCAGCCGTTACGAATTTTGGCAATCGCAATATCCCCAAAGGTTATATAGTCAAACGCTGCCGCTTCCAGCTGGTCGTGAATAAGCCCGCCCCCCTGATAGTCTGAAACAATCATGTTTTTACGGGCGTGAATGATGCCGCCGTGCTGACCGTTAAGATTAATCAGTTGTGCGAGTGCCAGCCGGTCAATCGGCTGGGTGAAGTGATCGGCGGCATTGTCGTACCAGATATCACGGTAATCTGTGCCGGTAGTCAGAACCGGTTCAGGTTTGCCGAATGTGATAATGCTCATCTTTTTTGATTTGTCGCCGCGCTGGTCGCGCTTAACAAAGCGTTTCTTTTTACTCATGCTGCCTCTTTCCTTACACCCCAGCGGGATTTAGGTTTGTTTTCATAGTTAAGGGGTTCGTTATGCAGACCGTGGGTAATCGCCCAGAACGCCTCCGCGTGGCCGGTATCCTGGCTACGGTCAGCGACAAACGTCATAGCATTGCCGCTTTGTGTGGTGGTTCGGCGCACAGACATAAAGCTGGCCGCGATCTCTTTCAGGTTTTTATCCCACTCAATACGCTGGCTTTCCACCACGTCCACCGCTTTCAATACCAGCTTATTTTTGGTGTTTAGGTCGTAACGAATAGGGACGGCCACGCGCATGGCAAAATGCTGAATGTTGTCAAAAACACCCTGGCCAATGCCGGTAACGTCCACCCCCAGATAAGTGAAGTTGTATTTTTTGAACAACTGCTCGATCTGTTTTGCCTGGTATCGGAAGTTCATGCCTTTCCAGTAAATCACCTTCAGAACGCGGAACTTCTCCACGACGAACATCGGCGGGGCGATGATGACAAAACAGGACAAATCACCGCTGCGAGCCGGGTCAAAGCCGCCCCACACTGGCCTGTCACCGAATGGCCGCGCTGCATCAGGGTTGTGATCCTGCCAGGTGTCGATTTCAACGCCGCAGGCTTCCAGGTCGGAAAAGCTGAAAACGGAATCTTTGCTGTCAACGAACACGCACATATAGAGCATGTTAAAAGTGGCGTCGTTGTAGCGGTTGCGCAGTTTCTCGATGTTCGCCAGGTTGAAACCGCCCGCAATGGCATCTTCCATCGTAATGACGTAGCGCCATTGCCCATCCGGGCAGAGTCGCCCGCCGTCACGCATTTCGTTAAAGGACGGAAACTTAATGGCCGCACGTTTTTTACTGCCCTGTTTCCACTCATCGCCAGTCCAGAACGGGTAAGCCTGGTGCGTTTTTGCCGATGGTGTTGAAAAATAGGTGGTGCGCCACTTGTCATGTGTGGCCATTGCGCTGGCCACTTCGTTAAGTTTTGCAAAGTTTGGCACCCAGAAATATTCGTCACAGTACAGGTGGCCACTGTAGGACTGAGCGGTGTTTTTGTTGGTGGAGAGAAAACGCAGTTCTGCGCCGTTGCTTAAGCGGATCGGGTTGCCGGTCAGCGTAATACCGAAATACTGCTCTGCAATATTCACGATGTAAGACCGGAACACTTCAGCCTGCGCCTTTGACGCGGACAGAAAGATTTGCGGATCGCCGGTCATCACCGCGTTTTCAAACGCTTCAAACGCAAAATACCAGGTCGCACCGATCTGGCGGCTTTTCAGGATGTTCCTGACAAGCTGGCCAATGTTATTACGCAGGTGTTTCTGATATTCAAAAAGATGTTCCTCCGCCCATGCGTCAAAGTCCTCCTGCGTCAGCGAGGTAATATCGTTTTTCTTGTATTTCCGTTTGCTGCGCGGTTCGTCGTCATTGTTGTCCCGCGCAGCTGCTTGCCCGGAACTCTGACCGCTGACCATTTTCTCTTTGTGTTTATTACTCTGCGCACGCAGTTTCGTGGCATGAGCAATGAGCATGTCCATTTCTTTCAGGTCGAGATCGGTTTTGTTATCGCGGCTGGCCAGCAGCTGGTAACGGCGTTCAATCGCTTCCTCTGTGCTTTCAAAACTGAGCAAATCCGCCCAGCTGTATTTCTCCGCCCAGTAGTAAACGATCCGCGCATTCGGCAGATTTAATTCAGATGCGATTTCCTTTGGCGTATAGCGGCGCAGATAAAGTGCGCGAACAACGCCTTTTAATTCTTCAGAGTATTTAGCCATGCGGATAATTATGCCGTGGCTGTGATGAAAAAACGGTGGTGTTAATTCGTGTCTGTTCGGTAAAGCGTTATAACCGAACTGTTCAGAATAAAGCGTAATGCAGTGGCTGTTTTATTTGGCAATAATTGAATTGCAGCGTCAGGGAGTGGAACAGGGGGGATATGTCACATTTAAAAACTGACTGGCTGTGTGTTGCTACTGAAGGGGATACCGTTGACGGCAGAGTAATTGAACGGCAGTGGATTATAGATATGGGGGAAACCTATGATTATAACCATTACGTTGCATTAATCTGGCCAGAGCATGAGGACGATTCCGGTAATTTTGGCGAAGTTCTGGAAGCCACCTGGAAAGATGGTGACGATGGACTAGCGCGTTTATATGTCAGCCTTTGCCCGAATATGCGGCTGATTTTCGCCAACCATGAAGATCAGCTTTTGTTTTTCTCCATTGAGCCGGATGAAAACTGGCGCGGTAGCGGACGTACTTACCTGAAAGGGCTGGCGGTAACAGATACGCCTGCTAGCGTTGGCACCACACGGCTGCGCTTTAGTAGTCGGCGCAATAAATTAACAAAGCAGGGATATTACAGCTGTGTAATTTCCCGTGACGGAAAAATTAAACAGGAAGCAAGAATGAAGAACTGGCAGAAACTGTTTGGTATTAAGCCAAAGTTTGAAGATGAAACGCCGCAGGATAATCCTGCCCCGGATGAAGATAAATTACAGGCGCTTGCCAATGTGGTGAACGATCTGGAAGCGCGTGTGGCGAAAATTGAAACTCAACTGAATGACGTTCAGGGTGATGTTGATACTATCGCTGAAGTGGTCGATACGCAGGAATTTGCGGCAATTCGCGATAATGCAAAAGAAATCGTAACCCGTTTTAACGATCTGGGTAATAAAAACACCCGTACACCGGGGCGTACTATTAAAGATAAAGCCGGGAAATTTAATTTCCTGTAATTCGCTTTATTGCTGATTAGTCCAGAACATATTGTTAAATCGCTTAATTGCGAGGGAGTTTTATGCACCTTAATAATCGTGCGCGGGATTTACTGGATAAATATTCGGCGGGGATGGCGCAGCAGTTTGGTGCGCGTGATACCAGTCGATATTTTTCCCTGAATGACCCGCAGGAAAATGCGCTGCGTCTTGCGTTGCTGGAGTCCGTCGAGTTCCTGAACATGATCACCTGTCTGGATGTTGACCAGTTGAGTGGTCAGGTGATCTCTGTCGGTTCTTCCGTGCTGCATACCGGCCGCAGCGAAAATGGCCGTTTTATTCGTCAGGTAGGCGTTGACGGTAATGACTATTCGCTGGTTGAAACAGACAGCTGCGCCGCACTGCGCTGGGATCTGCTTTCTGTCTGGGCAAACGCCGGTAAGGACGAAAACGAGTTTTACAACCTGGTACAGGCATTCACCACGCAGGCTTTTGCGCTGGACATGTTGCGCATTGGTTTCAATGGTAAAAGTCGGGCTAAAACCACTGATCCGGAGGCAAACCCGAACGGTGAAGATGTGAACATTGGCTGGCATGAGCGTATGAAAACGCTGCTGGACGGCAATCAGATTATGACCGATCCAGTGGTGCTCGATGAGGCCGGGGATTACAAGTCACTGGATGCAATGGCGTCCGATCTGATTAACGCCAAAATCCCGGCACAGTTCCGCAATGACCCGCGTCTGGTTGTCCTGGTCGGTGCCGATCTGGTCGCTGCTGAACAGTACCGACTGTATCAGGCAGCAGACCGTCCGACTGAAAAAATTGCTGCGCAGATGCTGGGGAGCACCATTGCTGGCCGTCAGGCCATTATCCCGCCGTTTATGCCGGGTAAACGCATGGTGGTTACGCCACTTTCTAACCTGCACATCTACACCCAGCGCAATACCCGTATGCGTAAGGCGGAGTTTGTTGAAGATCGTAAGCAGTTCGAAAACAAATACCTGCGCAATGAAGGTTACGCGGTGGAAGTGCCGGAGCTGTATGCAGCCATTGATGAATCCGCTGTGACAATCGGCAAAGTCTCCGAACCGGTGGAGGGCTGATAAATGGCACTTTCCCCCGCACAGCGTCACAGTCAGCGTATTGCAATGGAACAAAAGCTGAAGCGCAGCCAGGCACTGGAAACCACGGAAAGTATGCACCTGCTGATCAGGGCGCTGGAAACGGATGTGGAACATGTTCGAAGTCTGCCTACCATTGCCGATCGCGTCGAGTATAAACGTGATGTGCTGTTGCCGCGCTGGGTTCCCACTGTGGAAGCCTATCTGGATAGTGGCCAGGTGTATGCAAATCCGGTTTTCGCCTGGTGTGTTATCTGGCTGTTTGACGTGGGCGATCTGGATAAGGCGCTGGACTGGGCTGACATTGCAATCAGTCAGCAGCAGGCAACCCCGGATCGGTTGCGCAGCAATTTCCCCACGTTTGTGGCGGATACGATGCTGGAATGGGCGCAGGAAACCGCAGGGCGCGGGGAAAGTGTTGAGCCTTATTTCACCCGCACGTTTGAGCGGGTGGCAAACACCTGGCGACTGCATGAGCAGGTGACGGCCAAATGGTTCAAGTTTGCCGGTCTGGAGTTGCTACGCAATGACGATGGGCAGAAAACGGCGGCGGGCGTGGATGATATTAAAACGCTGGAAAAAGCCGATCAGCTGCTGGCTATTGCAGAAAAACACTACTCAAAAATTGGCGTCAGAACGGCGCGGCAGACAATTGCCGCCCGTATCCGAAAACTGACAACTCAAGGATAACAACAAATGAAAGAAAGCCATTTACAAGGTGCACATACCCATAGTGTGAGTGCATATAACCATAGCGCAGGCTCACATACCCATTCTGTGGGGGCACATACCCATAGTGTGAGTGCATATAACCATAACGCAGGCGCACATACGCACACTTTTAATACTGAGCACTAAAAAGACTACCGCAAGCCAGGCGGACGCGGTGGAGGGCAGAACGCCTTGTGTGTAACTGCGCCGTGGAAACCGGCCAGTCCGCCTTTTTCGGGGGATTTATGTTTAGCGGAAAGCCGCTGGATTATCAGGATGAACCGCTGACCAATAACGGATTCTGGCCAGATCTGAATCTGAAGGATTTTCAGGCGCAGCGGTCACTACCGCCAGATATTGACGCTGACACCATCAGCCAGGCGTTGCTTGCAGCGGTGGCGGAGGTGAATGCGGAACTGGAAAACGTGGAGGCCAGCTGGATAGCGAAAGGCCACACGCTGGCGGCAGAGGTACCGGGCGTAAAAATGGGCGGACTGAACAGCCTGTGCGCCCAGTATATGAAGGCCGTTTTTGCCAGGGCAAAAGCGGATCTGCTGGGGGAGTTTGCCACGATCGGGCGGCGTGATACCCATCCGGGACAGGAAAGCATGGAAACCCGTGCCGGGTTACTGGCTGAAGCGTCAGTGGTTATCCGCCGTATGAAAGGGCTGAAACGGGCAACGGTGAAAAAAGTATGAGCCAGACGCAGATCCAGAGCCTGACCGCATTTTTTAAAGAGAACGTCCCGCCCCGCGCGATGAAGTCATTTGACAGTGTACTGGATGAGATGAAGTTCATTCCTGCGGCGAAAGATTACGGGCTGGGACAATATCGCCAGGCGGTGATCAGGTATGACGCGGTTCTGAGCTGGGAGCGTTTCCCGTATCGCCTGTGCCCGCCGCAGTTGCTTATGTCCTTACTGGCGGCGTGGCTGGATGATGCTGACAGGGAACTACTGGATGAAGTGGGGCTGAATGAAGCCGAACCGGACTGGGATGTGTCGGTGGAGGATGAGGAAGTGGCCACAGTGGTGCTGACTGTTCCGATGGTGGAAGAACTGGTGATCAGGCAGGACGAAAACGGGGCTATCCCGTGGCGGGGTGAGCGCTGGTCACTGGTTGAGCCTGAAATCTGGACGGCACTGACCGCCAGTATTTACAGCGTGGATGAGGCCGGTGCGCCGGTGGGGGATGGCGAATGATTGCCAGTGGCGAGCTGAATAAAAAACAGCTGGCCGAATTGCGCAAGGCACTGGCCAGCATGGAGCTGCCGCCGAGAAAACGGCAGCGTCTGATATGGCGTCTGGCCAAATATGGCGTGATTGCTGCGGCAAAACGGCATGTGCGCAATCAGGAATCCCCGGATGGCCAGAAGTGGTCGGGACGTAAGACAAAACGCAAAGGGAAGATGCTGCGCAACCTGCCAAAGCTGCTGCATATCCGTGAAATGCCAGAAATTCAGGCTGTGCGGATCTATTTGCAGGGCGGCGGATACCGAAACGGGGAAACGCCGGTACCAGCCGGAACAGTGGGTTACGCGCAACAAAACGGAATGCGCGTGAAAGTCAGCCGCAGTAATCAGCCACGGAAGGCGGAGGCAGGGAAAATGGCGACACCTGCCCAGGCCAAAAAATTACGGGCGCTGGGGTACCGGGTGAAAACCGGTAAGCGATGGAAAAAGCCCACACTGGGCGGGATCACCAAAACGATGCCGTACAGCCAGGCGGGGCTGCTGATTCGAAAACTCAGTGGTAAAGCCGTGAAAACCAGCTGGAAAGTGGATCTTCCTGCCCGTGTGTTTCTGGGCATGAATGATGATGAATTTGACAAGGCGCTGGCGCGTCAGCTTCAGGCCATCGGCTTTGGCTGGGACGTTAAAGCGCAGGATATTAAGGGGAAAGCATGACCTGGCCAATTGTGACCGTAAACCAGGTAAATCAGCTGCTGGGTGAAACCAATGAAGTGGAACGCACGCTGCTGTTTATCGGTTCGGGTACCAAAAATGTGGGGAAAACGCTGGCGGTGAATGCCCAGAGTGATTTTGATTCACTGCTGGGCGAGGAAGCCAGCCCGCTGAAAAATGATGTTCTGGCTGCGCTGGCGAACGCTGGCCAGAACTGGTGGGGGTTCATTCATGTCCTGCCAACTGACGCGGAGGCAGATGCCTGGGTGAAAGCGGTTCTGGCCGCGCAGGTGGTGTGCTCTGTGGAAGGCGTGGTGCTGTCTGACGATGTGACCGCTAAAGCGCAGGTAAATCAGGCCGTGACGTTACGATCCACCCTGATTTCAAAGTATGGCCGCTGGGTGTGGTTCATTCTGGCCGCACAGGGAATGCAGGACGAAGAAGCCCAGGCGGATTATCTGGTACGCATGGCCACCCTTCAGGATGGCATTGCAGAAAAGGCGGTGCAGCTGGTTCCCCGCCTGTGGGGAAATGAACCGGGTGTGCTGGCTGGTCGCCTGTGTAGCCGTGCGGTAACCATTGCTGACAGTCCGGCGCGGGTTAAAACCGGTGCTCTGATGAATCTTGGCAGTGATGAAATGCCGGTTGATGGTACCGGGGAAGTGCTGGAACTGGCCACACTTAAGGCGCTTGAAGCACAGCGTTTCAGTGTGCCGATGTGGTACCCGGATTATGACGGTTTTTACTGGGCAGATGGCCGCACGCTGGATGTTGAGGGCGGCGATTACCAGTCGATTGAAACCCTGCGCGTTGCGGATAAAGCTGCCCGCCGTGTTCGTCTGCTGGCTATCAGCAAAATCGCGGATCGCTCGCTGAACAGTACGCCGGGAAGTATCGCCGCAAATCAGACACTGTTTGCCCGTCCACTGCGTGAAATGTCCACTGCGGCCAGCATTAACGGTGTGTCATTTCCGGGTGAGGTGAAGCCGCCGCAGGATGGTGATGTGACCATTGTCTGGAAGAACAAAAAGGCGGTGGATATTTACATTGTGGTACGCACCTGGGAAGTGCCGCTGCAAATCACCATCAGTCTGTTACTGGATGCCAGTCTGGAGGCCACAGCATGACTAAACGTATTTCGGGTATGTCGTTTGACACCTATATGGACGGCGATCTGATCCATATCGAGAAAATCACGCTCGATATTACGGATAACAGCGCTGCCGCCCAGACGCGTGGCGTCCCTGACGGGTATGTGGATGGCGATGTTGCCGCCGAAGGGGAAATTGAAGTCAGTTCAAAAACACTTCAGGTGCTGACAGCCAAAGCCCGTGCAGCGGGTTCATGGCGTGGGCTTCCCCCACTTGATTTTCTTTTCTATGCCAAAGCCAGTAGCGAAGAAATGAAGGTGGAGACGTTCGGCAATAAATTGCAGGTCAGCAACCTGCTGGATATTGATCCGAAAGGTGGCGGTGTGACCACGCACAAAATCAAATATTTCGTGACCAGTCCGAAATTCGTCAACATCAACGGTGTGCCGTATCTGGAAGCGGAAGCCACAGAAAACCTGATCGGATAAGGGGCAGGGATGCAGGAGCATGAAAAGAGCCTTTATTCACTGCTGATCATTGGCGCACTGATTGCCATCGGCAATGTGCTGACCAGTAATGACCCCATCACGCCGCGCCTGTTTGCTGGTCGCGTGATCCTGGGCAGTCTGGTTTCAGTGGTGGCCGGGGCGGTGCTGATTCAGATCCCGGATGCCAGCCCGCTGGCCATTCAAGGGCTGGGGGCGGCGCTGGGGATTGCCGGTTATCAGGCGGTGGAAGTGTGGCTGCGCAGACGTGCAGCGGGAAAGCAGAACGGGAGCAAGACAAATGACCCTGAGTGAAAAACAGCAATTATTCACAGTCATGGTGGCCAGTCTGATCCACTGGGCAGAAGAACATGGCTACAGACTGACGTTCGGTGAGGCTTACCGTACACCAGAACAGGCCGCGCTGAATGCGAAGAAAGGCAGCGGCATTTCTAACAGTCTGCACACCCAGCGGTTGGCGGTGGATTTCAATCTGTTCGTGAACGGTCAGTACAAAACCCGCACAGAAGATTATCTGCCTCTGGGGGAATACTGGGAATCACTGGGTGGTGCCTGGGGCGGACGCTTCAAATCCAGACCGGATGGCAATCATTTCAGTCTGGAACATAACGGGGTGCGCTGATGAGCAGCGGGCAGTGGCTGGTTGTGGTGGCGCTGGCGTTTGTCTGGGGCTGGCTGACCGCTGACTGGCGGCGTGACAGCTTAGAGCTGGCAATCAATACAGCGGCGCAGGTGGCCGGTAATGAATCGCGAAAAGCAATGCAGGGTATTGCCAGTGATTCGGCCAGAGCGCTGGAAGATAAACTGGAGGCGTTAAAAAATGTGGCACCGCGAGAGATACGCACGGAAATACTTAAGCCCGTTTTTACCAATCGTTGTCTGTCTGATGAGTTTGTCAGCATGTACAACAGCGCCGCAGCTGGTACCGAACGTGCGTTATCAGGAAAACCTGAAAACTAAATGCACAACGCAGCTGCCGCGCCTGAACGGTACGACAGGAAAAGATGCAGCGGAATTACTGACAATTTATCCTGAAATTTATGGGCAGTGTGCTGCGCGTCATAATCAGTTAGTGGACGAAATTAATTTAAGAGAGAGTATGAGTGATGGAACAAATTAAACTGTGTGTTTGTGGTGTTGATATTGTTTTTGAGCCAAATCAGACCGCCTACAACAAATTTATTAATGAAATGGCGATGGATAATAAAGTTGCCCCGGCACATAACTATCTGACGCGAATTGTGGCAACGGAAAGTAAAGAAGCACTGGCAGAAGTATTAAAACGTCCGGGTGCAGCGCTTCAACTGGTTGGCAAAGTAAATGATATTTATGCGCCTGAACTGGAAATTGAAGTAAAAAACTGACAAAGCGAGTCCATGAAATTGAAAGGAATGGACTCGAACAATATTTAATTCTCCGCCGTCATTATTTACCGTATGGTCAGGATTCCGTTGATGATATCGCCGCCGCTATCTGGCTGGACAATCGTCACTGGGAATATACCGGAATAGCCGTGGCCAATGGTGTGGCAAAAGCATTTAAAGGCACTGAATGAAACAATTAGATTTTACATTGAGCCTGATTGATAAATTATCCCGCCCGTTAAAACAGGTGCAGGGTAACGTCACCGGCTTTGCGGAAAAATCAAAAGCGGCCTTTATGCAGATTGGCGGCGGCGCGGTGGCGCTGGCCGGTGTCGGGATGGCGATCAAAGGCGCATTATCACCGGCAATTGAAATGTATGACGCGCTGAATGATGCCGCCGCAAAAGGGATTGATGATTCCGCGCTTAAGACCGTTCAGCGTGATGCCCTGCGTTTCAGTACAACCTACGGTGCCAGCGCGGTGGAGTTCGTTAAATCCACGGAAAATATTAACGCTTCCATTGCCGGACTGACGGGTAATGAACTGCCGAAGGTGACGAAAGTCGCCAATACCCTGGCGTTTGCGCTCAAGTCCACAGCGGCGGACACGGCGGAATTTATGGGGCAGATGTTCGGTAACTTTTCCGCCGATGCCGCCAGACTGGGCAAGGTGGAGTTTGCCGAGCAACTGGCAGGCAAGATGGTTTATATGCGCAAAACCTTTGGCACAGAAATGGCCACTATCAAGGATTTGATGGAAGGTGCGCGCGGCGTCGGGACTAACTACGGTGTGGGGCTGGATGAACAGCTGGCCGTGCTGGGGCAACTTCAGCGGACGCTGGGAACGGAAGCCAGCAGCGCCTATGAAGGATTTATGACCGGCGCGATTGATGGCGCTAAAAAGCTGGGGCTGTCCTTTACTGACTCCACCGGCAAAATGCTGTCCATGCCTGAAATGCTGATCAAGTTGCAGGGCAAATATGGCAAAAGCCTTGAAGGGAACCTGAAAGCCCAGACGGAGCTGGATGCAGCCTTTGGTGACAGTTCGGCAGTGGTTAAACATCTTTACGGCAATGTCGCGTTACTTCAGCGGAACATCACCGAACTGGGCGGCGCGGATGGCCTGAAGCGTACCCAGGAAATGGCACAAAAAATGGTCAAGCCGTGGGATCGCTTTGTGCAAATCCTGAAAGCCATTCAGACCGTGATCGGGCTGACGCTGATCCCGGTGCTGTATCCGGTTCTGAATCGCCTGGCTGATATGGGGCAGACCTTTGCCCGCTGGATGCAGTTATTTCCTAACATTGCCCGTGTGATTGGTTATGCGTCGATGGCATTACTGAGCTTTGCCGCTGTGGGAGCGGTGGCCAATATCGTGATGGGGGTATCCAGATTCATCATGATGGGATTGCGCGGGATCTGGGTGGCGTTAACGGCGGTTACGAAAATCTACACGGCCACTGTCTGGCTGGCGCAAATGGCGGTAATCGCCTGGAATACCACGCTGAAGTTTTTGCGCGGTGCGTTACTGGCGGTACGCATGGCCGCAATTATGGCCGGAATTGGTATCAACCTGATGAGCTGGCCGATCCTGCTTGTGATTGGTGCCATTGCGCTGCTGGTTGCCGGTTGTTATCTGCTGGTTAAGCACTGGGACACGATAAAAGCAGCGGTGATGAATACCGAAGCCTTCCAGACATGTGCCGCCGTGGTGAAGTGGCTGGCGGGGATCTTTGCTTCAGCCTGGCAATATATCAGTGAAGGATGGAACAGCTTTATTTCTTTGCTGACAGGATTTTCACCGTCTGAGGCGTTAAAGGGGATGGCCTCCGGCATTATGTCGCTGTTTGATAATGTCTGGAAGTCAATCAAAGGGGGATTTCTTAAGTCGTGGAACTGGATTGTTCAGAAACTGAATAAAATTCCCGGCGTGGATATTTCACTGGCCAGTGAAACCACGCAGCCATTAACCGGAAATACACTGTCAACGGGGGGTGATTTAAAAGGTGTGGATAAAGGTGGTATCAGCAAAACAATCAACAGCAACAGTAAATCCGTAACCGATAACAGCCGGAAAATTGGTGAAGTGCATTTCCATACCAAAGAAGCACTTTCTCCATCCCAGCTTATGGAATGGCAGGAGCTTGGCGCATGAGTGATGTTCTTTATATCGATTTGCTGATTCAGAGCGGTGACTTTGTTCTGAATACCGGTAATGAACCTGAATTATGTAATAACCGAAAAAGTATCGGGCAGGACATTATTCATTCCATTATTGAAAGTGGGTTAGCGACGGAATTAATTGCCGAACGTAGCCCGACAATGAGAGCGGATATTTTTACCCGCATGGAATTACTGATTGAAGATGATGAACGCATTGTGCCGGGTACGGTGGAAATCAGTGAAGAAAGTCAGAAGCGGTTGTGGGTAACCGCGAGTACATACGATTTTGGCGGGATCTCTGCGCAGGTGGATTTATGACGGAAAAACCGCAGGTTGATTTTGAAGAAGTGGTGAAAGACAGCGGTATGCCGGTAACGGAGGCCGAAGTGCGGGAACGCTTCAATGCAATTGCAGCAGATGAGGGAATTATCACCAATACATCCCGAATGTCACCGTTCTGGCGATTAATCACCGCCATTGTGACCGCCCCGGTGATGTGGCTTAAAGACGTTCTGGTGTTAACCGTGCTGGCCAATATGTTTGTGGCCACAGCCAGCGGGAGCATGTTGCGTTTGCTGGCATGGGCGGTGAACGTCACGGCAAAACCAGCGAGCGCTGCGCAGGGGGGTATTCGGTTCTTCAAAGAAGATGCAAAGGCCGTTGTGACGGTCAACGCCGGGACGGTTATCCAGACAGAACGCATTAACGGGCGAGTGTATGAGCTGGCCACCACTGAGGATGTGGTGATCGCTTCCGGCGCGGCCAGCGCATTACTGCCGGTGAAAGCCACTGGCACCGGGGGCGCATATAACCTTGCGCCCGGATATTACCGCATTCTGCCGATGGCGGTCAGTGGTATCAGCCATGTGGCCAGTGAGGAAAACTGGCTGACAGTGCCGGGGGCTGACGAGGAAAGTGATGATGAATTGCGCGAGCGTTGCCGCAATCAGTTCAATCTGGTGGGGAATTACCACACTGATGCGGTTTATCGCTCAATGATCGCCAGTGTTGCCGGGTTGAGTATCGATCGGATTTTCTTTGAGCATGAAGCACCGAGGGGGCCAGGAACAGCCAACGCCTTTTTATTACTGGACAGTGGGGTGGCATCAGCGCCGTTCGTGGATGCGGTGAATGACTATATCAACACGCTGGGGCACCACGGGCATGGTGATGATATGCAGTGCTATCCCATGCCGGAAACGCTTCACGATCTGGCCGTCACAGTTTATGTCAAAAATCTGAACAACTTCAGTGACGAAGAGGTGAAAACGCTGAAGGCCGGCATTGAAAACATGATCCGCTGTGCCTTTCGTGAAAATGCTGATTATGACGTCAGAAAGACGTGGCCATATTCGCGGTTTTCCTTTTCGCAACTGGGGCGGGAAATTCATAAAACCTTTGCACAGACGGAATCACTGACATTTTCGTTGGGAGACATTACCAGTGAACTGAGCGTGCCGCGTCTGAAATCACTGACGGTGAATATTGAGAATGAATGAGTTCATGAAAAAGCTGGCCGGGATGTTCCTGCCGTCCTGGATGAATAAAGGCGAACCGGGGAAATTGCTGAAAACGGCGCGGCGGTTCTGGGCTGAGGTTTACGGCTGGATTACCTGGCCAATGAATCAGTTTGATCCGCTGACGTGTACACCGGCATTACTGAACCTGCTGGCTTATGACCGGGATATCACCCGCTTTGATGGTGAACCGTTGACCCTGTTCCGCAAACGTGTGGCTTTTGCCTTCGTGAATGCGCGGGATGCTGGTTCAGTTGAGGGGTTTATCAATATCTTTGAACGGCTGGGAATTGGTTATGTGGAGCTGTTCGAACGGCAACCGGATATCGACTGGGATGTGATTCTGGTTCGGGTTACAGACAGCCAGATTGCAGACAACACGCAGCTGCTGATCCAGATAATCCGCCAGTACGGGCGAACATGCCGCCGTTATCAGTTTGAGGTGATCACGCCTGAAAGCCTGGTTATCAGGGCCGGGTGGGGTCAGGGGGAATATGTGGTTTACCCGGCGACGTTAGCAGGGACGGAAGCCCGCAGCGCAACATTCAGCGCGAGTTTGTAAGGAGGTTTTTATGTCACAGACAGCCATCACACTGGCGTTTGAAAACTGGAAAGCGCAGCAGGGCGCAACGGGTGAACCGGTACTACTGGATGAATTTGTTTTTGCCAGTGTGCCGGATTTAAACCCGGATACACCTGTTGACCGCAATGAAACATTACCACCGGCTGCACAGATTGTTCACCGGCAGTCTGTTACCCGCACCGGTGTGGTGGATGAAAACGGTGTGGTCTATTCCGTAGTGCTGGGCGCAGATGTGGGTGATTTCAGTTTTAACTGGATCGGTCTGCTCAATAAGGCCAGCGGTACGCTGGCAATGATTGTCCATGCACCATCACAGCAGAAACTGAAAACAAAAGAAGGTCAACAGGGGAACGTGCTGACCCGCTCGTTTCTGATGGAGTACAATGGCGCACAAACGGAAACCGGGATTAATACACCCGCTGAAACATGGCAGATTGATTTTACTGCACGTCTGGCCGGAATGGATGAACGCCAGCGCCTGGAAAATATGGATATTTATGGCGCGGCGGCGTTTTTTGGTAACGGGTATCTGGTAGCCAAAACCGGCAATCAGTTTTTTGTCACGAAAGGCACGGGGTATGTGGCTGGACTTCGTGCGTCACTGGCTGCGAATCAGAATATTACGGTAACGACAAAGCCGGTAAAAGTCTGGCTGGATGTGTGCTGGACAGGGACACTGACCAGTGTCTGGAATGTGCAGAGCAAAATCACGGTGGCAGCAAATCTTGCTGATTATGTTCAGAACGGGGTTCAGCATTATGTGTTTGCTGTGGCCAGCATTGATGCGGATGGCAACATCACGGATTTACGGCCAAAGGGTAGCCTGGGAGAACAGCAGGCCAGCAGCGATTTTTTGCGTAAGGATGCAAACCTTGCTGATGTTAGCGACAAGGTGAAAGCAAGAAAAAGCCTGGAGCTGGGTGAACTGGCCGTTTTAAGTCGTAGTGATGTTCTGCCGGTTGGTGTTCCACTTCCATGGCCAGCAGATATTCCACCTCCTGGCTGGGCAATTATGCAGGGGCAGTCTTTTGATAAGGCAGTATATCCATTATTGGCTGCTGCGTATCCATTGGGTGTTATTCCTGATATGCGCGGGCAGACGATTAAAGGTAAGCCTAACAGCGGACGCGCCGTATTATCTTATGAACAGGATAATATTAAGTCACATACCCATAGCGCCAGTGCCTCAAATACCGATTTAGGGACAAAAACCACATCATCGTTTGATTATGGAACTAAATCTACGAATAACACTGGTGCTCATACCCATAGTGTTAGCGGAACAGCTGCTTCAGCAGGTGCACATACACATCCGATATCTCAGGGAGATAATGCTAACGTTAGCTCCGGTAGAGTAGCTTCGTCGAACTCTGCTCAAACTCACTTAGGTGCAACGAATTCTGCGGGCGCACACACCCACTCGGTATCAGGTACTGCAGCAAGTGCTGGGGAGCATAAACATACTGTCGGTATTGGTGCTCATACGCACTCTGTTGCGATTGGTTCGCATGGACACACCATTACGGTTAATGCTGCGGGTACTTCAGAAAACACTGTTAAAAACATTGCATTAAACTATATCGTGAGACTCGCTTAATGATATTTAAAATGAGTGATATCGATCAAACAGTTACTGTTTATAAACTTCATCCTGAGACGAATGAGTTTATTGGTAGTGATAACGCTTTTATTCCCGCTCACACAGGACTACCAGCCAATTGCACCACAATTAAACCTCCATTAACAAAAGACGGATTCGTGGCAATTTTTAATACAGAAAAACAGAAATGGATTGCTATTAAAGATCACCGTGGCGAAATTGTATTTGATACGAAAGACGCTAGAAGGTTCGTGATAACAGCACCAGGGGATTATCCAGCTGGAACAACCACTCTGGAGCCTGAAAACGCATGGCAAAAATGGAATGGCAGTAAATGGGAGGATGATGCTGAGTCTATGCGAGTTGCATTAACCCGTGAGGCAGAATTGGAAAAGATAAGACTGCTTAAACAGGCCCATACTGCCATTGCCACATTGCAGGATGCTGTTGTTTTAGGCATGGCGAGCCAGGAAGAAACATTGTTACTTACCGCATGGAAAAAATACCGCGTTTTACTGAATCGTATTCAAGCGGAAGATGCGCCGGAAATTGTGTGGCCGGAGGTGCCTGGAAATGTGGCGTGAAGCACGTCTGGCCTTCACGGATTCTGTTGCTGCGCTGAACTGTTCGATCGTCCCTGCGCATCCGTGGATTTATGGGCTGGGACAGCAGACAGCGAACGGGGCATATCTCAGCCCGGTTAATGCTGTTCGCTATCTTGCTGAACGCCTGGCCGGAACTGGGGGGAATGTGGACGTGGTGATTATGATGGTCACCGGACAGACGCAGGAAAACTTTATGGCCAGCCTGAATAACCTGGTCGGGATTTTCCCCGCCCCGGCATTCACGCAGGTAAAACGGCTGGCGCAATCCGCCGCAGCGCTGGCTATTGAAAAGATGCAGATCCCGGCGAAAACCGCCGCAGCGTTACCTGCGTCCATTCCACTGTCTGTACCAACCAGCAGGGCAGCTTTATCTGCTGCGGCAATCAACCAGGCACAAAAGGTGGCGGGTGCCGGATTTGATATCGAAGGGCTGAAAAAACAGCTGGGCGAGTTCACGCAGCTGCGTGACCAGCTTATCAGTGATGTGGCCAGCGGCCTGAATGACTTACAGGGGAAGAGTGCCAGAGCGTGGGTTTTTACTGCCAGCGGAGACACCGGCACAACGTTACTGGAACTGGTGAAGGACATTCCGCAGCAGTCTGCCGTTTACACCGCAGCCATGATGCTGGTTGGCGATAATCTTGATGGAATAAAGGGAATGATTCATGACTTCGATCCCGACACTGGCGCTTAATGGCGAGGCCATCCAGCTGAAAAACATGCGGGTGACTGTTTCACAGCAATTTCAGGATAAAGATCAGTCCGGCCAGACCAGTGCCACAACAAAATCAGAGCAGGGAGCAAAGGGAAAGGAACTGCGGATCAGCGGTGAAATACCTTTTAAACAGCCTGAAATACTGAAGCGTATTTTTGAGCTGGCCAGTGCTACCGATGCCAGTGGTAATCGTCAGAAGTACCGAGTGGCGCATGAAGTTGCCCGTGCTGTTAATTTTCGTGAAGCAACGTTCAGCGGAATGCTGGATGCACCCCAGCAGGACGGGAAAATGGCCTGGCTGGTGACATTCACACTGGCGGAACATATCAGCGTGCAGGAAAAGCGAGAGGCCAGGGCAACAGGTAAGACGACCGCAAAAAAACAGACTGCCGGTAGTGCGGGACAGAACGGTGGCCAGTCTGCCGGAGAAGATGAAGAAAAACTGACGTGGTTTGAACGCAAAGTGCTGAAACCCGTCAATGATGCTTTGGGTTAATGATGAAACCAGTAAAACGCCTTTACCTTTCAACGGATGAAGTTCACCTGGTGGATGCCAGCCTGGTACTGGAGCTGAACAGCTGCGGCCGGGGCTTCATCACCGCAGAGACAACAACCGATTACACCGGAAAACTGGTGCGGCTGGATGTGGGGTATACCGATCTGCTTTTGCGCTGGTTTACGGGGTATGTGGAGCGATCGCAGCCCGCTGAAAACGGTTTTCAGCGCCTGTTCATTCGTGAGCTGGTAGGTGTGTTTGAAAGGATGTGGCCATGTTCGTTTCAACACCCGACTTTGCGTGAAATTGCGGGCTGGCTGGAAGAAAACAGCGGGATCACGGTCAGTGTGCCTGATGCACAGTACAGCGATACCCCCATCCCACATTTTACCCATAACGGTACTGGTTATCAGTTGCTGAACAATCTGGGCAGGGCGTTCAGTATCCAGGATTACATCTGGTACCAGTTACCTGATGGTTCGCTTTACGTCGGCGGCGCAGAAAAGTCATTGTTTGCCGGTCGTCCAGTAGAAATCCCGTCAGAGTTCAGCCAGGGGGCTGCTGGCGGTAACTCTGTGACATTACCAGTGATCCAGACTATGCGGCCAGGGGTGGAGATGAACGGTGAACGCGTGACTAAAGTTCACCTGACTAATGACACGATGGCGATCACATGGACGCCGAGAAACCGCGCAACGGGTAAACCTTTGCAGAAAACACCAGCGCAACGGCAGATTGAAAGCCATTACCCGGAACTGGCATCCGGGCTTCATTTGCCAAAGATGGCCAGAGTCGTGGCGCATTCAGAGCCGGTAAAAAGCGGTAACTTTGCCGATCCCTTCCGGCCACGTTACGCCGTGGACGTGCAGCTGCTTGACGCAGACGGAAATCCGGACAATCAGACGCCTGTTTATTCAGCGGTGCCGCTGCCGGTACCAATGGCCGGGAATGATTCAGGTATGTTTCAGTTCCCGCCAGAAGGGACGCTGGTTGAGGTCGCATTCACAGGAGGCAGACCGGATAAACCTTTTATCAGGCAGACGCTACCGGATGGCACCAGTCTGCCGGACGTTAAACCCGGTGAGCAATTGCAGCAGCAGCGGGAAGAAGTATCCCAGAGGGTGACTCTGGCGGGTGACTGGGTAAGGCAGACCGATCAGACCATCAGTGAAACATCGATGGTGCGAACGGTAAAAGCAGATACAGAACAACGTGATCTGGTCAGTCGCGAAACCACGGTTAAAGCCACGGATAAAACCATTGTGGTGGGGACCGCCACCCTGCTAGCCGGAGCCATTCAGCAGGTCAGTGCCGGGGATTTTAGCCAGGCCGTGAAAGGTAACAGGCTGGCCAGCATTGAAGGAAACGAAGAAACGGACATAGCAGGACAGCAGTCCATTAAAGTGGGCGGTGCTGTAGCCGTGGAGGTTGGCGAAAGCCTGACTGAAAAGATTACTGCATTACGCAAATCGGTAGCATCGGGCGGTCAGCAGATTATGGGGCCAACCATCCATATCGGCAGTGAGAGTGTAAACACGCTGACCATGATGTTGGACACCATTGATTTACTGGCAGAGCTGGCGCAGCAATGTGCGAGTCATTCGCACCCCAGTGTTGGTACGCCAACCAATGCCGGAGCATTTACCCAGACAGCAGAGAAAGCAGGACAGACCCGAAGTAAGTACCAGAAAATCATCGCCTGATCATCCCATCAGCCCGCGCATAATGCGGCTTTTTGATACCTGTTTAACCGCGATACCTGGGAGTAGGGGAACTGATTGCACAACAGATACCTTTTAGGGTGAGTGAATATTGAGCACTTCAATATGGCGTGTTGGGATATGGTAAAATATGATTTTCATAAAAAAAGGAAAACACTATGGTAACCTGTTCCATCAATCCATACCATGACATTGCAGATGAAAGCAAACGTGACGCCATTGTCAAAATATTGACTTTGCTCAGTGAAGAAGCACAGCCTGAATTTGCACTAATTAAGCATTCTGGTGCTGGTAGTCGCTCAGAACAAATACTGGGTGAATTGCGTATGTTTGGGTTGATTCAACCCAGCGTAAGGGATGGCTTTTTTGCACTCACTGATAGAGGTGCGTACGCACTTAACGAAATGAAATAGCTCTCTTTAGTACCCGCCTAGTGCGGGTTTTTTATACCTGTATTCTCACGCAACCAGAAGCATTCTAAGCACTTTTTTTCTCTGACCACCATCCCGTAACACCACAAAAGGATCTGTGCTGTCACGTTGCGCTGACGGCACTACGCACTGACAAAATAAATCTTTCGCAGACCAAAATGGCACTACACCGCACCCGCCTGCGGTTTCTGGATAGATAAAATTTTTCAGTTTTCTTTTTCAACAAATCGGACTGCCAACCCGCGCCGCTGCTGGCAGTTTGCAGCAAAGCCAGAACTGAAAAGATTGAAATAGATTTCAGAATTTTTCAGCTTATTTGATTATTTTTGAATGGATATTTTTGGTATCATATTGATAAATAGGTTTATTATTCCTTTTTGTTTGAAATTTTGGTTCTTAATTGATTGTTATGATCAGCACGTTATCGAGCATGTCCCCAGTGCATATAAGGGTTGCGAGAGATTTTTGGAGATTTAAAAACTGAAAATTCTTCACATTAAACTTTTTGTTAAGTTGTGCACCCCCTTATATAGAGGGTGCTTATAATTTATTCCATGCTTACATACTAAAAAGAGCGTAAATCTCTTTTAGTTTCTGTTGGTTTTCAAAGAAGCGAGGCATATGACTTGAAGAGTAATGCTTGTCAATATAGGTAGTAATAGTATCAAAAGCATCATCCAGTGTCGGAATAAAATTAGGTAGGGAAGTCAAAGCTATAACTGAGGATGAATTTAAAATATTAGGGTGTTTATTCATTGCAATGGAAATTAAAACATAGCGGCCATGTATTACAATCTTTTGCTCTCTCTTAATAGTGCATGTTTTTTCTAAATGCAACAAATGATTTAAGCATTCTCTGTAAACGTTTACTGCATTTATAACTTTGACACTGGTGATGCTAGGATTAAACACGCTTTTATATAATGGGCCTGTTAAACTTTCGAAAAAACGGCCTCTGTTGGACTTCAAGTTTGCAATGTTTCTTAATGAGAAGTTACAGCAAACTAAAGCATTAAGTGCATCATCCATGTCAATAATATATGGTGATGGATTCGCTTGGGGGGTGTCGCTTCTTTTTATCTCATACTGATATGGATGTTCAAAGGAAATTGATTTTCTCAGTTCAAGTTGTATTGGGTCTTTGGATGCAAAATCCCTGGATGTAACTTTATTCTGATTGTTATTGGCTATGGTAATGTCTAATGAAATATCATCTACATCATCATCTGTAGCATCATCACTATTATTAATTAAAGACTTTATAAACCGGCATGATATCTTTACCTTGCTCAGAATATCATCTGTTGCTTCACCAGACTGATAAGCTTTTCCAATAGTGCTTATAGTTTGAGCACCGTTAATTACACTCATGTTTTTAAAATCGAATCCGCCTGATTCTCTTCTGTTTATATTATTACGTCTTCTTGGCGCATAAGAATCAACAAGAATGGTAATGCCATTGTTAAAATAATAGAAAAGCTCCGGACGGTTTATTAATGTATCTCTTATTGCTTGGTTTACTTCTGAAACATCTCCAAGCCCACCCCTGATATTTTTCTCAAATAGTCTGTCACCATAATTTTCCCACCAATGTGCAACTATGTCACCAGTGACAATACCATGAACTGCAGGTAAAGGATGGTCGCTTAGCCCATATTGTAAAACCTCAACATCATCCATATCTATTTTGATTGAATTTGGATTGCTGATGAAGTCTCTAAGATCATCCAAATTTAGAATCGATATGGTGGTTGCATCTGGACCAATATCATAATTAAGCTCTTTTCTATTTTGTTCAATAATAGTTTGAACATCATGGCTTAATTGATTCCCTCCACTATAAGAAAATGTAAAAATATATTTATATGAAGCATCGTAGGCATTATCTAAGTCACTTTCTGAACGGCGGAATCTGGCATTAAATAAATCATATTTTTCTAAAAGGATTTCTTTACAGGAATTTAGAAAATCATTTATTTCGCTTCGCCCAATTGATCCATTTCCACTAGAATCAAACTTTGATTGAACAACTGTGACAATTCTCTTATCATGATTAACATAGATTGCATCAACACCATGGTCATCACTTCCGTCACAAACGCTATCAGCACAGATCTCATTATCTAATTCTGTATTATGATATTTTATAGATAGCGCAGCGATGCATCTTGACATAAGATTATATTCTCTGTCGGTCGCTTTACTACCAACATTGCTCATGTCAATATGCGATGAATAGTTTTTGGTAAGATATCTTTTTAAAGCATGTATTGCTATTTCTCTACTTGAGCTCATATAAATACTCCCTCTCCTGAGATTTAACTTTTCCTACAAAAAATATAGCAGGGTTAATGAGTGGTATGTAAATTAATCAAAATCGATAATAGTTTACTTCCTTTTTAAAGAGCAAAATACCTATCAAATTTCAGTGTTGGAACTTAGAAAGTTATTAAAGTTAACTTTTGGGCCGCAATAGATTAAATCTGCGACTTTAAAAAAACAAGCACATTGTAGAAGCATTAGTTTTAGTGCGACACTTATGCGACATTTAATGTTTTTATTTTGTTGTATCATGTTGATTTTATTGTGTAAAAAATATATTTATATAGTTATATTATATAGCTATTGCTAAAACGTTAATTTTTTGTACCTTCGCAACTCTGGTTTACAATGTGCGCACGAAATGAGAACGCTATGTATGCGTCACCATAATGAGGAAGCACAATGAGTCGTCGCGCAGGTACGCCAACAGCAAAAAAAGTGACGCAGTTAGTGAACGTGGAAGAGCACGTTGAAGGGTTCCGCCAGGTCAGAGAGGCGCATCGGCGCGAGCTTATTGATGATTACGTTGAGCTGATTTCTGACTTGATCAGGGAAGTGGGGGAAGCTCGTCAGGTAGACATGGCTGCTCGTCTGGGAGTTTCGCAACCGACGGTGGCTAAAATGCTTAAGCGGCTGGCAACCATGGGGCTAATTGAAATGATCCCCTGGCGTGGCGTGTTTTTAACGGCAGAAGGAGAGAAGCTGGCGCAGGAAAGCCGCGAGCGACATCAGATAGTCGAAAATTTCTTGTTGGTGTTGGGCGTCAGTCCGGAAATTGCCCGTCGCGACGCGGAAGGCATGGAGCACCATGTTAGTGAAGAGACGCTCGACGCTTTTCGTTTGTTTACCCAGAAACACGGTGCCAAATGAGCCTGCCTTTTTTACGCACGCTGCAAGGCGATCGTTTTTTTCAGTTATTAATTCTTGTTGGTATCGGATTAAGTTTTTTCGTGCCCTTTGCACCGAAATCCTGGCCTGCTGCTATCGACTGGCACACCATCATCACCTTAAGCGGCCTGATGCTGCTGACCAAAGGTGTGGAGTTAAGCGGTTATTTTGATGTGCTGGGGCGCAAAATGGTGCGCCGCTTTGCTACGGAGCGTCGGCTGGCGATGTTTATGGTGCTGGCGGCGGCGCTGCTTTCTACCTTTCTGACCAACGATGTCGCGCTGTTTATTGTTGTTCCGCTGACTATCACGCTAAAAAGACTGTGTGAGATCCCGGTTAATCGGCTGATTATTTTTGAGGCGCTGGCAGTCAACGCTGGTTCGCTACTGACGCCAATTGGCAACCCGCAAAATATTCTTATCTGGGGACGTTCTGGTCTTTCGTTTGCCGGATTTATTGCCCAAATGGCACCGCTGGCTGGCGCAATGATGCTGACGCTCCTGCTCCTGTGCTGGTGTTGTTTCCCTGGAAAGGCGCTGCAATACCATACGGGGGTGCAAACACCGGAGTGGAAACCGCGGCTGGTGTGGAGTTGTCTGGGGCTGTATATCGTCTTTCTGACGGCGCTGGAGTTCAAACAAGAGCTGTGGGGACTGGTGATTGTGGCGGCAGGCTTTGCGCTGCTGGCACGTCGCGTGGTGCTCAGTGTGGACTGGACGCTGCTGCTGGTGTTTATGGCGATGTTTATCGACGTCCATTTACTGACCCAGCTTCCAGCGTTACAAGGCGTGTTGGGTAACGTGAGTCATTTATCTGAACCCGGGTTATGGTTAACGGCAATCGGTTTATCGCAGGTGATCAGTAACGTGCCGAGTACCATATTGTTGCTGAACTATGTGCCGCCGTCTTTATTACTGGCATGGGCGGTAAACGTAGGTGGCTTTGGGTTATTACCCGGATCGCTGGCAAATTTGATTGCGCTACGTATGGCGAACGATCGCCGCATCTGGTGGCGTTTCCATCTCTATTCAATACCGATGCTGTTGTGGGCGGCGTTGGTGGGATATGTTTTGTTAGTTATACTCCCGGCCAACTAGGGTCTGGCAAATAAAAAAGGCGGATTATGAGTCCGCCTTTTGCTTTAAGTTTTGAAGATTAATTCAGACGAACCGGCATCCCGGAGCGGTTTTTAATCGCTTCATCAAGAACAACCTGGTCAACATCTGGCTGACCGGTCACTGTCTGCACGCTCTTCGTCAGGGTAATTGGCACAATTTCCTGACCTTCAAACTGGGCTTCGGTGGTAGACAGCGGGTTATGGACTTCAATATAACGGCTGCCGTCTGGCTCGGTGGTCGCTTTTACCGGCTCATCAATAAACTGTACGCGGGTACCGACCGGTACTTTCTCGAACAGGAATTTGATGTCTTCGTTACGCAGACGCACACAACCATGACTTACACGCAGGCCGATACCGAAGTTGGCGTTGGTGCCATGGATAGCATACAGGCGACCGATATAGAGTGCATACAGCCCCATCGGGTTATCCGGACCTGCCGGAACGACAGCCGGAAGCGGTTCGCCCGCAGCGCGGTACTCTGCGTGCATTTTGGCGGTCGGCGTCCAGGTCGGGCCTGCTTTTTTACGCTCAACTTTGGTGGTCCAGTTGATAGGCGTATCTTTGCCTAACTGACCAATGCCGATCGGCAGCACGATAACGGTGTTGGTCCCTTTCGGATAGTAATAAAGACGCATCTCAGCACTGTTAATGACGATGCCTTCATGAACGGTATCCGGCAGGATCAGCTGCTGCGGAATGTTCAGTACAGTACCGCCTTTCGGCAGGAAGGTATCCACACCCGGGTTCGCTTCCATCATATTGGAAAGCCCCATCTGGTACTCGGCGGCAAAATACTCCAGCGGCTGAGTGTTACCTTCAGGAATGGTGATCACCTGATTCTGACCAACCAGGCGACTCCCGTCGGTTGGCAGAGGATAAGTTACCGCAGAGGCGGTACTGCAAAAGCCGACAACAGCGAAGGCCGCTGCGAATAATGTTTTCAATTTCATATTCATGTTAAGCGAGATTTTGTGCCTGGCAGGCCATTGGGTTGAGAATATTAGAGTATTGGAAGCGCATTATAAGTTCATTCCAGCTCACAGTGAAATCAGATGTGTACGAAATCACATTTTTTGCCTTTGGCTTGAGTGTAGACCTTAAGCGAGGAGCAGGATCTTCTTTCAGACTTATGGCATAATGCGCGGTTTGTCATATCTCTTTTCAGGATACGCCTGTGTTAGTTTCCAGTAACGTCACCATGCAGTTCGGCAGTAAGCCGTTGTTTGAAAACATTTCCGTCAAATTTGGCGGCGGCAACCGTTACGGCCTGATTGGCGCGAACGGTAGTGGTAAATCCACCTTTATGAAGATCCTCGGCGGCGACCTTGAGCCGACGCTGGGTAACGTTTCCCTCGATCCCAACGAGCGCATTGGTAAACTGCGTCAGGATCAGTTTGCCTTTGAAGAGTTCACTGTGCTGGATACGGTGATCATGGGGCATAAAGAGTTGTGGGAAGTGAAGCAGGAGCGCGACCGCATCTATGCTTTGCCGGAAATGAGTGAAGAAGACGGCTATAAAGTGGCCGATCTGGAAGTTAAATACGGCGAAATGGACGGTTACTCTGCGGAAGCTCGCGCCGGTGAACTGTTGCTTGGCGTGGGAATTCCAGTGGAACAGCACTACGGCCCGATGAGTGAAGTTGCTCCTGGCTGGAAGCTGCGTGTGCTTCTGGCGCAGGCGCTGTTTGCTGATCCGGATATTCTCCTGCTCGACGAACCGACCAACAACCTCGACATCGACACCATTCGCTGGCTGGAACAGGTGCTGAACGAGCGTGACAGCACCATGATCATCATCTCGCACGACCGTCACTTCCTTAACATGGTCTGTACCCACATGGCGGATCTGGATTACGGCGAGCTGCGCGTTTATCCGGGTAACTACGATGAGTACATGACGGCGGCGACCCAGGCGCGTGAACGTCTGCTGGCCGATAACGCCAAGAAGAAAGCGCAGATTGCTGAGTTGCAATCTTTCGTTAGCCGCTTTAGCGCCAACGCCTCGAAATCTCGCCAGGCAACTTCGCGCGCGCGCCAGATTGATAAAATCAAACTGGAAGAGGTGAAAGCCTCCAGCCGTCAGAACCCGTTCATCCGTTTTGAACAGGATAAGAAACTGTTCCGTAACGCGCTGGAAGTGGAAGGTCTGACCAAAGGGTTTGATAACGGTCCGCTGTTTAAAAATCTCAACCTGCTGCTGGAAGTGGGTGAAAAACTGGCGGTACTGGGTACCAACGGCGTCGGTAAATCAACGCTGCTGAAAACGCTGGTGGGCGATCTGCAACCGGACAGCGGCACCGTAAAATGGTCTGAGAACGCGCGCATTGGTTACTATGCTCAGGACCACGAATATGAGTTTGAAAATGATCTGACCGTGTTCGAATGGATGAGCCAGTGGAAGCAGGAAGGCGATGACGAGCAGGCGGTACGCAGTATTCTCGGTCGTTTGCTGTTCAGCCAGGACGACATCAAAAAGCCAGCTAAAGTGCTTTCCGGTGGGGAAAAAGGGCGGATGCTGTTTGGTAAGTTAATGATGCAGAAGCCGAACATTCTGATCATGGACGAACCGACCAACCACCTGGATATGGAATCCATTGAGTCGCTGAACATGGCACTGGAACTGTATCAGGGCACGCTGATCTTTGTTTCACACGACCGTGAGTTCGTAAGCTCCCTGGCGACCCGCATTCTGGAAATCACCCCGGAACGCGTGATCGACTTTAGCGGTAATTACGAAGATTACCTGCGTAGTAAAGGGATCGAGTAAGTGATTATCCGTCACCCCGATACTGTCGGGGTGACGGCGGCTGATGACAAATGCAAAATAGCCTGATGCGCTACGCTTATCAGGCCT